>OJDV01000518.1_pt1 | contig 13572 bp, 8 predicted proteins | sample 1592911 | NCBI WGS metagenome assembly OJDV01 (sample SAMN05416860, study PRJEB24817) | seawater metagenome | isolation source: Sea water | place: Canada:Atlantic | collected 2013-11 | reverse complement strand
TACGAGATTTCTGCCTGTCTCGTGGGCTCGGAGATGTGTATAAGAGACAGCGAGCTCTCCGGCGCCAGCGCCCATGCCCTCCTCGCACGGCGCCTCGACGAGCAGCCAGCCGCCCTGGGCGATCGCGGGCCGGTGCACCAGCGCCACGTACGTCGCCGCGCGTGACGCCTGGTAGAAGCTCGACGCCTTCGTCGGCGGGACGGGGAGGGCGGCCCACGCTGCCTCGCGCTCTTGCGGCGCGAAGAGCGCGGCCGCGGCCACCGCGGCCGCCTGCTCGAAGGCCTCCTGCGCAGGGCCGAAGAACACGCCCGACTCGGGCGAGACGCCCGGGACGACCTGGAGCGCGTCGATCGGCGCGAGCCGTGAGGCGACGCGCCGCAAGGCCGCGCGGAACGGGTTGCCCTCGATCCGCCCGAGCGCCGTGGCGGGCTCGCGCAGGTACGTCAGGCCGTGGAGCGCGCCGATCGTCCTGGCGCCCGCGCACCCGATCGCCAGCGTCTTCACGCCGCCGGAAAACCCAGCGTATTGATGGGGCTCCACGGTGCCTATGGCGACGAGCCTGTCCGCCTCGGCGACCTCTCGGTGCACGACCGCGGGCAGCTTCGCGGCCACGCCGCGCGCGAGCCCGACGTCCGTCGAGACCTCGACGAGGTCCTCCCCGTGGGCGTCGTGCTGGAGCAGCGGGACGTCGTGGCGCGTGCACATCGCGCGCGCCACGGCGAGCTCGGCTTGGGTCATGGGGCGGTGGAGCCCGAGCGCGACGATCACCTTCACGTGGGCGCCTGCGTCCGAGAGCGCTGTGAGCGTGGGGCCGAGCGTCGCCGTCAGGTCCAGGGGTCGCGTGGCGTCGGGGATCGCCACGACGACGCGCGCGCCCGAGTACGTGCTCGCGTCGAGGTGTTCTCCGAGCGCGGCCATGACGTGTTCTGCGTTCATGAGCTCTTTCGGTCGATCAGGACCTGCGCGAGGTGGAGCTTGAGGTCGTCGTAGGTGCACTTGGGCGCCTTGCGCTTGATCGGCCCGAGCGCCTCGCCGTAGCTCCAGCCGTCGGCGGCGTCGCGCACGCCCTCGAGCAGCGTCGGGTCGATGTAGGCGGACAGGTCGACTGGCTCGCCGTGGTCGGCGATGACCATGAGGTGGCGCAGGATGGTCTGGGTCTGGACGCCGCGCACGCTGGCGATCTCGGCCGGGCTCTGGCCCTGGCGCAGCATCGCCAGCGTGTCCACGTAGGTCCCGTCGAGGCCCGCGGGCGCGTCCTCGAGTTCGGCGCGCGCGCTCGCGATGGCGGCCACGGTCTGCGCCGCGGGCGGGCGCGCCGTCTTCCTGGAGGATTGCGCGCGGCGGCGGCCGCGCGGGATGAGCGTGACGTCGGCCCAGAGCTTGAGGTCCTCGGGCATCTGCTCCGGGTCCCGCATGACCTCGTTGCCGAGCTCGGTGAGGCTGAGCGCGCCGAAGTCGTTGCGCGTCAGGAGGTTCTGGCGCAGGAACGTGTCGAGCATCGACACGATGTCGGGCTGCTTCAGGTACGACAGGATGCCGTAGGTGGAGAGCCGGTCGAGCTTGGACGCGACGACCTTCTTGGCCTTCGAGCCGCGCAGCGCGCCCGCGACGATGTGTGCGCCGAAGCGGCCGCGCGAGCGTGCCACGCCCGCGAGCGCCTTCTGGATGACCGTGGTCGGGTCCTCGGGGACCCGAATCGGCTGGGTGTTCTCGACGAGCGCGGCCTTGGCGTACTCGGGCATGCCGCAGCAGATGTCGCAGTTGCCGCAGCCGTTGGTGAAGGACGGGGCCGAGTTGAAGTAGCGCAGCAGGTAGCCCTGGCGGCACTCGCGCCCGGACGCCAGTCGCATGACGTCGCCGAGCAGGTCGTCGTTCACGTCCCTGCGGCGCTTGAGGTAGTCCCAGTCGACGCGCAGGTCGCGGGTGCGCGCGAAGTCCTGCACGGCGATCCAGTCGAAGCCGTCGCGGGTGCCGAAGTCGATGTGTCCGCCGCGCTGGAGCTGGCGCATCGCGGACTCGACGCCCCAGGAGTTCAGGCGGCCCTTGCCGCGCTTGTTCCTGTTGAGCTTGTCGGCGAGCTGGCGTGAGCCGATGTTGTGGGTGCCCAGGCCCATCTTCGAGAGGACCTCCCAGATGCGCTCGACGGTCTCCTTGCTCGGGTAGGTCTGCTCGTTGAAGAAGTCGTGGATGCCCTTGTCGGCGTAGTTGAAGAGCATGAGGCAGTGCGAGTCGAGGCCGTCTCGCCCGGCGCGGCCGGCCTCCTGGTAGTACGCCTCGATCGAGCCCGGGATGTTGTAGTGGGCGATGACGCGGACGTCGGATTTGTCCACGCCCATGCCGAACGCGTTGGTGGCCACGAGCAGCGTGAACATGCCCGTCATGAAGTCGTTCTGGACCTGCTCGCGCTGCGAGTCGGTCATGCCGCCGTGGTAGAGCCCCACGGAGAGGCCCTCCGAGTCGAGCTCCTGGGCGACCTCTTCGACCTGCTTGCGCGTGGCGCAGTAGATGATCGCAGGGTCGCCGGAGTGTTCGTTCACGAGCGAGACGATCCTGCCGATCTTGTCGCCCTTCGAGCGCGCGTCGTAGACCTCGAAGAAGAGGTTGGGGCGCTCGAAGCCGTAGACGAAGATCTCGGCCTCGGGGAGGTTGAGCTGGGCGAGGATGTCACGCTGGACCTGGCTGGTGGCCGTGGCGGTGAGCGCGATCGTGGTGGGGTGGCCGAGCTGGGCGCGGATCTCGGCGAGGCGGAGGTAGTCGGGGCGGAAGTCGTGGCCCCACTGGCTGATGCAGTGCGCCTCGTCGATCGCCAGGAACGCGATCTTGACGTTGGCGATCGCGTCGCAGAAGCGCTCGGAGCGGAAGCGCTCGGGCGCGACGTAGACGATCTTGTAGGCGCCGGCCTCCATGCCGAAGAGGCGGTCGGACTGCTCGCGCGCGCCGATCGAAGAGTTGATGAAGGTCGCGGGGATGCCCTTGGACGTCAGCGCGTCGACCTGATCCTTCATGAGCGCGATGAGCGGTGAGATCACGAGCGTGATCCCGTCGCTGGCGCACGCTGGGAGCTGAAAGCACAGGCTCTTGCCCGAGCCCGTGGGCATGACCACGAGCGAGTTCACGCCCTGGAGCGTGGCCTCCATCACGTCCCGCTGACCGATCCTGAAGGACTCGAACCCGAAGATCGAGGAGAGGCCGGACTCCAGTGAGTCCACGAGCGGTGCGAATCTGTTCGGGTCGTTCATCTTCGTGTCTCGCGCTGCGATCGCCATCTCATGCCTCATTCCTTGAGCCGCCTGCGTGGCCCGGGCTCGTTGAACGCGCGTGAGGGATGTGACCTTCCTGACGCGCGACTCGAGAGTTATCGGGGCGATCCGTGCCGCCGTTGCCTGTGAAGTTCAAAACGCATAGTTCCCCGAGAGCCCCGCCCCGATGGCGATCGCGCCGCCCGAGTAGTCCCGACGCGAGCCGAGGACCTCTGGGCGAAAGGACGTTCCGTAGATGCCCATGTCGAAGGCGAGCCAGACGTACTTGTACCCTGCCATCACCGTCGCGTTGCCGCCGTACTGGACGATCCACTCGTCCTGAAAGAGCCGGCTCGGGTCGTACTGGCGGAGCTGCTCGGGCAGCCTCGCGAGGATGTCCTGAGGGAAGGTGCTCTCGACGGAGATCCGACCCACGATGATCCTCGGCGCGATCGTGAACCGGACGAAGTCGTTGGACTGAAGGTCCCAGAGGAGCTGGAGCTCGACGTCGCCGCGCGAGAAGGAGGAGAACGTGGCGTACTCGATGACACCCGACGCGACGCCGAGGTGGTGCGTGTAGGCCACCGAGGTCGACAGCGCCTGACCTCGCGTGTCCTCCCAGAGCTGGAGCTTCACGTCGCCGCGCACCACGCTCAGGTCGGTGCGTAACCCGACGTCGACCCCCTCGAGCAGGCCGTCGCTCACGCCCACGCGCGCGCCGAACTCGGGCCCCACGCCTGGCGCGAAGAGCGAGAACAACAGCACGCCGTCGAGCCACCCGCGGAACTCCTCTTCGGAGATCTGCTCGCCGGAGTTCGACTCGAACTGCTGCTCGATCGCCCGGACCCCTTCGACGAGCCCCCCGATCGCCTCGGAGTGGAGGTTCGCCTGGAGGTTCGCGCTCGCCTGGACCTCGCCGACCTCGAGCGCGCGCGCGTTGGTCATGGACGTGAGCATGGTGGTGCACCCGCCGAGCGCGAGCGCGCACGCGATGAGCAGAACGCCAGGTGTCCGTTTGTGGATCATGGTGAGGCCTCTCCATCACACGAGGACACCGCGGCGTCCTCATGTCGAGTGTACGTGCCATGTGCGCGAACGTGAAGGTCTCCAACGATCGCATGACCGTCAAACGCGAAGGGACCGCGGAGCGTCTGTGGGCGCGGGTCCGGCCTCAGTCGGGCTGCTCGAGGAGGTTGGCCTCGTGCTGGAGCGGGACGACCATGACGTGGACGTGGCACGAGCGGGTGATGGCCCACGCGGTCGAGCCGAGCTGGTGGTGGGCGACCTCGCGCAGGCTGCGTGAGCCGACGACGATGAGGTCGGCGTCGGACTCGTGCGCGCGGCTCAGGATGGCCGTGGAGGGGCGCCCGACGCGGATGGAGCGCGTGGAGAGGAGCGCGCGCGCGCGCTCCTTGTCGGCGAAGGGTGGCTCGACGCGCGTGATGGCGCGGTCGAAGAGCGCCTCGATGGTGGCGCGCTCGCGGCCCAGCGTGCGCTTCTCGTCGAACTTGATCGAGGATCGGAGCAGCCCGTTGGGGTCGTCGTTCAGAGGGTCGGGCAGGACGAAGAGCAGCTCGAGCTCGGCCTCGGCGAGCAGGGCGATCTCGAGCGCGCTGGCGATGACCTCGTGGCTGGTGGGCTCGAGGTCGACGGCGCACAGGACGCGGCTGATCCTGGGGGAGCGCTCGTACCCACGCGCGAGCAGGACGGGCTGCGTGGCGGTCTGGAGGATGCGCGCCGAGGTCGACCCGAGCGCGCCGGGGAGGGCGCCGGTCTCACCGAAGGCGCCCATGACCACGAGGTCGGCGTCGACGGTGCGCAGGACCTCGGGGAGGTCCTCCTTGGTGCGCCCGACGTGGACGATGGGCGAGTTGAGCAGCGCGCGCTTGGGGAGCGCGTCGAGGTCGAAGTACGCCGAGAGGCGAGCGCGCGCGGAGTCGCACAGCTCGATGTCGATGGCGGCGGCGTCCTCACCCAGCGCGGCGTAGGGGAAGAAGACCTCGCGGGTGTGCGGGGTCCACGCTTCGACGATGTGGGAGAGCTGGAGGCGAGGGGGCGGGTGACCGAGGGCACGGACCAGCGCGAGCGCGGCCTGGCTCGACTCGGAGAAGTCCAGGGGGACGAACACGTTCTCGATGGGCAAGGGGGCTCCTTTGAGCGCGGGATTCGAGCGCGTTCAGATGTCGTCGAACGTGTCGGGCATGCCGTCGGAGTCTTCGTCCCAGCCGACCCTGACGCGCTTGTCGTTCTCGTAGTAGTCCCAGCGGTCGACGGAGCCGTCGGCGTCCTCGTCCTGCTCGACCCGGAGCAGCTGCCCCTTCTCGTTGTAGTACTTGAAGACGGTGAAGGAGCCGTCGAAGTCGAGAGCGAGCTCCTTCTTCACGATGTCGCCGCCCTCGTCGTAGTAGGCGACGACGTCGACGCGGCCGTCGCGGTCGAGGTCCATCTCCTCCTCGGCGACCTCGCCGTTGGCGCCGGGGTACTGCCACAGGTCGACGTCGCCGTCGAAGTTGAGGTCGCGCTCCATGCGGGCGAGCTGCCCGGAGGCGTCGGTGAGGTACCACTGGTCGGGTTTCTTGTCCCGGTTGAGGTCCTCCGTGCGCACGGACAGGCCCTGGGCGAGGTTGTCGAAGCGGCGTCGCTCGCCCTGCTCGGCGGTGGTCTTGGCGCCGTCGGCGAGGGCGTCGGCGTCCATCTTCGCCTCCTCGTCGTTGCCGCAGGCAACGAGAAAGAGGACCGCCGAAGCGGCGATCAGGCGAGCGAGGTTTTCATGGGCGGCGTTCATCAACAAGACTATCCCCTAAACATAAACGGGTCGGGCGGGTCGTCCCTCTCATGGCGCATCTTCTCAACTCCCGGAGGCGTGGTCAATTACACCGGGGGTCAGCGCATGAACAGGTAGACCGTGTAGGCGACGTAGCCGATGAGCAGGCCGGCGCCTTCGAGCCGGTTGATGCTGTAGCCCGAGCGCATGAGCGGCCAGATGAGGATCGAGATCGCCAGCATGACCCAGAGGTCGACGTCGACGGCGATCTGTCCGACCGAGATGGGCGCGATGACGGCGACGGTGCCGAGCACGAGCAGGATGTTGAAGACGTTCGAGCCGATGACGTTGCCCACCGAGATGTCGGACTCGCCGCGGTACGCGGCGATGACGCTGGTGGCGAGCTCGGGGAGGCTGGTGCCGATGGCGACCATCGTGATCCCGATGACGAGGTCGGGGATCTCGAGCGCCTTGGCGATGACGATCGCGCTCTCGACGAGCAGGTACGCGCCGCCAGCGAGCAGCACGATGCCGAAGACGAGCTTGGCGATGTCCTTGGGGACAGTGGACTTCGAGGGGTCGACGTCTTCGAGCTCGTCGACTTCGCTGACCTCTCCGGCCTCTCCGGCCTCTCCGCCTGCCTCCGCTTTGTCACCGCGGTTGCTGGTGCGCAGGCCCTTCCAGAGCGAGTAGCCCAGGAAGGCGACCATGAGGACGAGCATCAGGATGCCGTCGGCGCGTGAGATGACGAGGTCGTGGGCGACCACGCAGAGGAGGATGGAGGCTCCGAGCATGATCGGGTACTCGCGCTTGACGACCTCCTCGTTCACGCTCATGGGCCGGACCATCGACGCGCAGCCCAGGATGAGGGCGATGTTGGCGATGTTCGAGCCGATGATGTTGCCGACCGAGATACCGTCCTTGCCGTCGAAGACGGCGAGGAGGCTCACGAGGAGCTCGGGCGCGCTCGTCCCGAAGGCGACCACGGTGAGGCCCACGATCAATGGCGCGATGCCAAAGCGTAGGGCCAGCGAGGAGGACCCCCCGACGAGGGCCTCGGCCCCGTAGTAGAGGGCAACGAGACCGGCGAGAAAACCGATCACTGTCAGCACCATAGTCACGTCTCCAATCACGTCCTGAACCACGCCCGCGGTGAGCGTTGGCGGCCACTGTATGGCCGGCCACGATATGGCCGGCCACCGTATGTACGTAGTGCAAAAAGTGCAACGTTTCGTTTGGGATATTCGAAGTGGCGGACGTGGCTGGAATAGCCTGCCCGTCAGGGCGGGTTGATTCGGGTGGTCACGGCAGTTGCGTTCGTGGCCTGGACTCCATATATAGGGAGTCCCTGGGCCTGGCGAAGAGTCGCCGTGGTCCGCAGTTCGGGGTGTGGCGCAGCCTGGTAGCGCGCCAGTTTTGGGAACTGGAGGCCGGAGGTTCGAATCCTCTCACCCCGACTCGAGGAGCCGCGATGCTCCTCTCGCGCAGGCGCTCGTAGCTCAGCTGGATAGAGCAACGGCCTTCTAAGCCGTCGGTCGCAGGTTCGAGTCCTGCCGGGCGTATCTTCGACTCATCGGACGCGCCGCTGGTGCATCCGAACATCGAAAGAGAGAGGCCCCTCGACACACGTCGAGGGGCCTCTCTCTGTTTGTGGTCCTGGCTCGCGTGCTTTCTTGGTCCTGGCTCGCTCACGCTCGCGGCGGACGGCTCGGGGGAGGCTTCGCGTCGAAGGTGAGGAGGTTCTAGAAAGGGAGGCAGGGCAGATGACTGATGGAGTCGGTGCACACCTTCTCATTCTCTTTTCTGGTCCTGGCTCGCTCACGCTCGCGGCGGACGGCTCGCGCGATGTCCTCGCCTGGAGGCGTTCGTGTGTTCGGTCGACGGGGTCTCCCTCCTCGCGAACGCCTCCAGGCTGAACATCGGCTCGCGCGCCTTCGGGTCGACGTGTCGGGTTGTTTGGGTGGTGGGAAGGCCTGTGGTCGTCTCGTCGCCCCGCAAGACCACCCCTCCTCTCCTCCGTACATCATCGACGAGACGCCCGCTCGAAGCGCGCGAGCCCATGGCAGACGCGGGCGTGTCCGCGAGGAGGGAGACCCCGTCGACCGAGCTCGCGGGCACGCCCGCGTGAAGCCATGGAGCGAGCCGTCCGCCGCGAGCGTGAGCGAGCCAGGACCAAGAAAGGGAGCGCGTGAGCGAGCCAGGACCAAGAAAGAGGAATAATACGCGCGACGTGGCGTATTGAATGGGGCGTGGCTCGAAGGGCAGTAAGTGTCTTGACAGCTCTAGAGGGGCGTTCTAGGTTCCTCTCCTCGCGCTGGAGAAGCAATTCTTCGGCGTCACATACGGTGGGTGTAGCTCAGTTGGTTAGAGCGCTGGTTTGTGGTACCAGAGGTCGCGGGTTCAATCCCCGTCATCCACCCTACTCATCACCTTCTTCATCGAAGGTGCATGATAGGCACCCGTAGCTCAGCTGGATAGAGCACCGGACTTCGAATCCGTAGGTCGCAGGTTCGAATCCTGCCGGGTGCACTCAGGTCCAGCTCGAGAGAGGTGTGCCGCGACAGAATTCGCGAGATGAAAAAATAGTCTTGCTCTCCTGAAAAAGAGCGGCTATATCATCGCCTCGCGACGCCGGGCCAGTAGCTCAATTCGGCAGAGCACCGGACTCTTAATCCGTTGGTTGAAGGTTCGAGTCCTTCCTGGCCCACTCGATACAGAAGCCCCGAGACCCAATGCGGTCTCGGGGCTTTCGTGTTCTTGCGCGCGGGCTGCGTCGAGGCCGGTATGGCCCCTCGGTAACCACTTGAAATTCAAAGGTTGGGCGTCTTGTTGGCACTCCCAAACTCCCCGCATGTCTTGCCTCGCGTTCCGCGTTGTGAGAGCGTCACCACGTTCAAGATGTTTGGCTTTTGGCCACAGCACCCCTTTTGTATCGAGTAGCAAGCATGAGCGCGACCACGACGCCTTCCTCCGAAGAGACGGCACTCCACGACTCGCACACGCAGAACCGCTGGTTCTTCGGGAGGCGCTACGCGAACTCCTTCACCCAGCGCGTGATCGAGTTCTTCGGTATCATCGGCTACTTCGTGTGCACCGGGCTGTGCGCGGTGAAGATGTCCGAGGTGATCGGCGGAGTGGACCCGCTGGTCGCCGCGATCGCTGGCGTGGGCACCTTCGCGTTCTCGTTCCTCGTGGCCGACTTCGTCTCCGGGCTCGTCCACTGGATGGGCGACACGTTCGGCACCGAGGACTGGCCGCTTGTCGGGCCGATGTTCATCCGCCCCTTCCGCATCCACCACGTCGACCCCAAGGACATCACGCTCCACGACTTCATCGCCACCAACGGCAACGCGTCGGTCGTGTTGATGCTCTTCCTCGGGCCGGTCACGTTCCTCGCGCCCACGGGCTGGGGGGTCGTGTCCTTCATGATCCTGACGTTCGCCCTCGGGATGAGCCTGGGCATCTTCTTCACCAACCAGTTCCACAAGTGGGCCCACGAGCCCGAACCCCCCGCGTTCGCCAGGCTCCTCCAGCGCTTCAACATCGTGCTGACCTCGCCTGGCCACGACATCCACCACACGGACCCGTTCCGCGAGAGCTACTGCATCACGACCGGCTGGCTCAACCCGCTGTTCGACCGCATCCAGCTCTGGCGCAAGCTCGAGGCCGTCATCAGCTCGATCACCGGCAACGACTACTCCGAGGGCGGCAAGCTCAACGGATACGAATGAGCTCGATGTTCGATGAAGCGCCGAGGAGGGCGCGAACTCCCGGCGGGAGTTCGCGCCCTCCTTCGTTTCAGTCCAGCTCGACGCGCTGGATGAACCCGATCACGCCTGTGACGTAGTACGGCCGACAGACGTACGGCCCGCCCTTGACGAGGCGGACGCCGCCACGGCGCGCGACCTCACACGGGTCGGGCTCGTAGCGCATCGTTCGCACCTCGCGCTCGCCCATCATCGACTCGCCCCACAGGGTGCCCGCGACGTAGAGCCGCCCGTCCCCCGAGCTCATGCCGGCGAGCTCGACGACCCCGGGCCGCTCCGACCCGGGCAGGCCGTCCCAGCGCTCGATCAGCGCGAGGTGGCCTCGGTCGAGGTCCAGGCGCACGACCGCGTTCATATTCGTCTCCACGAGAGGTGCGATCGGCCCGTCGGTCAGTTCGATCGTGGGCGGGCCGTTGGCGTACCCGCCGCGCAGCGTGAGCCCGAGCGCGATCGTGCCGTCCGCCATCGGCTCCGCCCCCGCGAGCCGCGTGTCGTCGTTGTAGCCGTCCACGACGTACTGGTTCACGTGCTCGCCAGACGGCGTGAGCTCCTCGACGAACACGCGCCCGAACGCGTCCTCGGCGCCCATGCCGGCGTACAGGTCGATGTCTCCGCCGAACTGGCCCACGACCGCGACCCCCTCCTCGGTGCGGATGATCCTGCGCGCCTCCGAGTACGACCCGTATCCGCTCGCGGGCCACGCGCGCTTCCACGCGACGGCGCCCGCGGGCGTGATCCTCACCGCGATCCCGTACCTGCCCTCGTGCTCGAGGGACTCACCCTCGGACAGCTCGACGCGCCCTTCGCCGTGGCCCACGACGAGCACGTCGCCGCCCTCGAGATGGAGCGCGTCGGTGACGCGGTCCTCGCCGCGTCCGCCGAACGTGTAGCTGCGCTCGAGCGCGCCGTCGGAGTCTCGCCACCACGTGACGACGCCCGCGCCCGGGTTCGTCGTGGGGATCTCCCATGGCTCCACGTCCGGCTCATTCAGGGCGCCTCCCATCACCAGGAGCTCGCCCCCGTGGTGTGCGATCCGGGTGAGTGAGAACACCGCGCCGCGGAGCCGGGGCGCGCGTGACCACAGGACCTCGCCGTCCGGTGCGCGCGCGGTGATCGTGAGCGGGTCGTCCGCGGGCTCGCTCGCCAGGCCGTCACCCACCGCGGGCGTCGCGGCGGTGAAGACCCGACCGTCCGGTGAGGCCGTGACGAGCACGCGCGCTCCCTCCACCTCGCGCGCCCAGACGACGCGCCCGGAGGGGTCGACCCGCGCGACGAATGCGGCGCCCGCCGAGATCGGGGCGTCGAGGTCGAGCTCGAGCGGCCCCGTCGTGTGCCCCGTGACGAGGAGGTCGCCGCTCGGGTGGCGCGCGATCGCGTGCGTCTCCGTGTTCGCGACCCCTCGCTTGGGCCGCGTCGGCTCGAAGACCTTGAGCTCGAAGCGGAACGCGCCCTGGGTGAGCCTGCGGGTGGTCGGAGAGGTCCCGCTCGAGGCGCACGCCGTCGCGCCGACGAGCGCGAGGATCCAGGCCGACGTGTGCGCGATCTTCATGGGGTCCCTCTCAGCGAGCGTTCGGTCGAGACGAGGTGGATGAACCCGTACGCAGCCTCCACCTTGGAGGGGCCGCAGCCCGAGAAGGGCCCGCCGATGACGTGTCGTATCTTCCCGTGGCCGCGCGAGTAGGAGCAACTTCGTTCGTGCTCGGGGGTCGTGACCACGCGCACGCCGAACGTCGAGGCGCCCGTGATCGTCCCGCCGACGTGGACGCCGTGCTTCCCGGGCAGCAGCGCGGCCACGTCGACCTCGCCGCGGCGCTTCTGGGGCTCGGCCACGCCATCCCACCGCTCGATGAGTTCGAGGCGGCCAGCCCCCAGGTCCAGCCTCACCAGCGCCGTCATGCGGGCGCCGACGCGTGGCGTCAGCGAGGCGTCGGTGAGCTCGAGCGTCGGCGCGTCGCCGTGCCCGCCGATCGCCACGACGAGCGCGATCGCGATCGCGCCGTCCTCAAGCGCGGCGACCGCGGTGGCGTGGGTCTGATCGTGGAACCCGTCGATGACGTACTCGCGGAGGTGCTCACCTCCCAGGGTCAGCTCTTCGATGAAGACGCGCCTGTACTGGTCTTCGCCCCCGAGGCCCTCGTAGAGCTCGATCTCACCGCGGAAGTCGCCCACGACCGCCACGCCATCGCGCGTGCGCGCGAGGTAGTTAGCGTCGACGCCGGAGTTCTCATCGAGCGGGTCCCACGTCTTCGCCCACGTGACCTCTCCGCCCTCGGTCAGCCGGAAGGCCAGGCCCGCGCTCGGCCCCACCGCGTCGACGGGCACGCCCTCGCCCAGCGTCACGGGGCCCTCGACGGTGCCCGAGACGATGACGTCTCCGCCCTCGAGCGGGAGGACGTCGGTCGCGATGTCGTAGCCCTCCCCGCCGAACGCGAAGCTGCGCGTGAGCGCGCCGTCTTCGGCGCTCCACCACGTGACAACGGCGTCGTCGTGGTGGTCGGTCTGGACGTCCCAGGGCGCCTCTCGCTCTTCATCCGTGATCGAACCCGCGACGATGAGCTGCCCCTCATGGTGTTGGAACCCGTGGACCCAGAACATGCCCCCGGGTGTGCGAGGCGAGCGCGTCCACAGGTGCTCGCCGTCGGCGGAGAGCGCCATGAGCATGAAGCTCACGCCCTCCATGTCGATCGGTGGGTGCCAGCCGCTCTGTGCCCTCGCGTCGTCCGAGAGCTCGAACGCAGGTGGGGCCGTGGAGTACCGGCTCGTCACGGCGAGGAAGACGCGGCCGTCCGGGGCTGTCGCCGCGAGCGCGCCGTCTCCGCGCAACGTGCGCGCCCAGACGAGCTCCCCTGACGGCTTGATCCGCGCGACGACGACCGCATCGCCCGAGAGCGGCTCGCCGCCCTCGAGGTCGATCGGCGCCGACGACTGCACCGTGACGATGAGGTCGCCGCTCGGGTGCCGCGCGAGCGACGTGGTGTGGGCGGCCTCACCGTGCTCTGTGTCGTCGGGGATGAAGAGCTTGAGGTCGAAGCGGAACGTGCCCCGGGTCAGCTCGCGCGTGGTCGGAGAGGTCCCTCTCGAGGCGCACGCCGTCGCGCCCACCGACACCAACAGGGCGATCGCGCAGTGCTTCATTCGATCCTCTTTATGACCGCGACCCCGACCACCCACTCCTCGGGCTCGCACGGATCACGCGGGGGTTGCATCACGTGGCGTATGCGCGCGTCGTCACGGCGTGTCTGGCATGGGTCCCACACGCCGAACGGGGCCTCGAGGCGCCGTGAGCCGAAGGCCGCCGAGCCCGTGAACGTGCCCGCGCCCACGAGCGCGCCGTCGTGGTTGATCAGCGGCCCCGAGGAGACGTTGCCGTCGAGCTCGGAGCGGCGCCGCTCACCGCTCCAGTGCCCGATGAGCTCGGGCACGCCTCGCTCCGGGCTCAACCTCACGAGCAGCGTGTCCTGCCCGCTCGGGTTCCGTACGACCATCGTCCCGACGGCGAGGAACGACGGGTCGGACATGCCGTAGGAGTCGTGCAGCTCGAGCGAGACCACGGCGGAGCCGTCCGGCATCACCGCGAGCCCCACCGGCTCGCTCCACTCACGCTCGCCAGTGATCGGCCGATCCCAACGGGTGGCGCCGTCCGGGCCGATCCCCATGACGAACGTCCGCCATGAGCCGTCGTCAGGGACGCGCGGTCCGCGGCCCATGTCGATCGAGTGCGCGAACGTCCCGGCCGCGACCCAGCCGTCCCCCCTGTCTCTTATACACATCTCCGAGCCCACGAGACAGGCAGAAATCTCGT
>OJDV01000517.1_pt1 | contig 13599 bp, 6 predicted proteins | sample 1592911 | NCBI WGS metagenome assembly OJDV01 (sample SAMN05416860, study PRJEB24817) | seawater metagenome | isolation source: Sea water | place: Canada:Atlantic | collected 2013-11 | reverse complement strand
GTACTAAGTGGTGTTGTCGTACCAATTCCTACTTGAGCAAATGAGTATATACTACTCAATAAAATTATTATTACTATAATTCTCTTCATGATCATTCCTTTTTAATTATACTAATCGCGACACCACCACCTTCAGCAAGTTCTAAGGTTAATTTGGAGCGATTACTAACAGTTAAAATTTCAATTTTTATATCTAAGGGGTTTTTGTCCCAATGTGCTTCTTTTCCATCTTTATAAACCGTAGCGATGTATTCTTGGTGATCATCTAAAAAATCAAAACTCACATCAAATGTTCTTCCATTTTCATCAGTAATACTGCCTAAAAACCAATTACCAGTTTCACGCTCTTTTCTAGCTATTGTAACATAGCCTCCCACTTCACCATTTAAAACTTTAGTTGTTTCCCAATCTACACCAACATCTTTTATAAATTGAAATGGTTCAGGATTCGCTTCATAATGTTCTACTAAATCTGCTGCCATTTGTATCGGACTATAAATTACAACATACAATGCAAGTTGCTGAGCCAATGTAGTATTAACTTGATTATTTTTTTTGAATTCATCAAATTTAATATTGAATATTCCTGGTGTATAATCTATTGGTCCAGCTAACATTCTAGTAAATGCAACAATGGGCAAATGCTCTGGAGGGTTTCCTCCATCTTCAGCCCAAGCATTGAATTCTTGTCCTCGAAGACCTTCTCTAGAAATTATATTCGGATAAGTTCTTCGTAGTCCTGTAGGTTTTATAGGTTCGTGTGCATTAACAGCTACCTTATACTTAGCGGCATTAATTGCTGCATTATTATATTTATTAACCATATGTTGTCCATGATGATATTCACCTTTTGGCAATATCTTTCCAACATAACCAGATTTTACTGCATGCATATCATATTTCTGCATTAAAGCATAAGCAGCATCTTGTTGTATTTCATAAGTATCTGTTGCAGATGATGTTTCATGATGCATGATTATGTCTACCCCTTTTTCTTTTCCATAACGAACCACTTCAGCTATATCATAATCTGGATACGTTGTCACAAAATCAAAAACACCTTCTCTGTCCTCAAAACCAATCCAATGTTCCCAACCCGTATTCCAACCTTCAACTAAAACGCCGCCAATATTGTTTTTTGCTGAAAAATCAATAAAACGTTTCACATTTCCTGTTGTTGCTCCATGTCTTCCATGCGCCTTTCCAGTATCTGTCCATTGACCATCCACCATTTCCATTCCATAATCCCAAGATGATTTCCCTAAATGCATTTCCCACCAAACTCCAGTATACTTCATTGGTTTAAACCAAGAGACATCTCCTATTTTATTAGGCTCATTTAGGTTTAAAATGAGATTGGATTTTATTAAATCTGGCGCATTATCGGTAATCTGGATTGTTCTCCATGGTGTATTGAATGGTAGACTTCTTTTGACTTTATAATCTGTATTTTCTGAACCAACAAGATGACTTTTAAGATTTAGATTTTCGGTATCTACTTTCAAGGTCATACCAGAATAATCAACTAATACAGCTTCATGAAAACTTAAATGCAGACCATCGTCTCCAACCATAGTTACAGGTGTATTTACAGCATTTTCAGGAATATAGGTTTGAGCTAAATTGACATGACCCACATATTTTAAAGCATCAATTTCCGAAAGCCTTGAAGTTGTATATAAATGCTCATAAATATCCCAATCTCCTGGAATCCAAAATGTTTTATAATCTTGAGTTAAATTGAATTGTGTTTGCTCTTCAATAATCTCTACTTCTTTTAATCTACTTTGTTCTGGAAATTCATATCTAAATCCAACACCATCATCATAAATTCTAAAAACGATATTTAAAAATCGTTCAGGAGATGCTTTTTCTTGGAGTTCTACTTTCAGTTCTTTATAGTTATTAATAACATCCAATTGTTCTCCCCAAGGCAATTGCCAAGTTTCATTGAAGGTTCTTATATCAGAGTTTTTAATAATGAAGTTTTTATCAAATTCAGGTGCATTTTTAAATTCAAATCCTAAATATGATGTATCAATAATCACTTTATCTGCTTTGGTAACCATATAATATGGCTTACCACTTTGTGACAGATTAAAACCAACTTTAATAGCATTGTTTGGCGAACTAAGCTCCAAAGGTTTCACTTCGGAAGAGTTGCAAGACACTATTAAAAGGGCAAATATGACTATTAATATAGCTTTCATTGTTTGACTTTATTTTTTTTCTAGTAAGACTATGTCGTATTGTGAATCTAACATAGCTTTTCCGTTAATTACTTTAATATCTTGATTTGAATATGCATCATAAAGCATTGTTCCATCTTCAAAAACTTTTGAAACATCTAAGGTCTTTTTACCTTTTTGAAAACTCAATCCAATGACAACTAAATCCTCATAATTATCTTTAGTGAAACTTCTATAAAACACATAAGGTTGTTGTGTAATCATTTGGTGCAATCCTGCTCCAATAGAAGGATGACTCGCTCTAAATTTGCCTAATTTTTGCCAATGAGTTAAAATTTCTTTAGTTTCAGGTTTATTCTCAATTGCATCCCAATTCATAAACGAACGTAAGTTGGCATCACCATTTGCGCCATTAACCACAAGTAATCTCGCAGATTCATCACCATAATACACTTGTGATGTACCAGGAGATAATAATAGTTTATTAGCAGTTTCAATTGGTTTTACTCTATTGGCATCAAACGGACTTCCATCATCGTGTGAACTTAAATAATTGAGTGTTCCAAATTCTTTTAATTCCCCATTCAATACATTATAATATTTACTAAATAATGGCTCATAATCTAACTCTTTAGAATTCCATTTAAACTCAAAATTAATTAAGCTATGGAAACTTTCAGGATCAAAATAATTCACTTTTTTATCTCCAAAATCGAATATCTGACCTGAACTCACACCATAATTATAGACTTCACCAACAATATAAAAATTGTTGTCATCCAGAATTTTATCTGAATTCTTCTTCTTAAACTCACCAAATGCATAATCACATTCGGTTCTAAACTCTTGCCAAACATGTTCTTCAATATGTTTTACAGTATCTGCTCTGTAGCCATCGATACCAAATTCGGTAATATAATCTGTTAGCCATTTCATAATATAAAAGCGTGGCGCTCTTGGATAGCCTGTACGTTCAAAAAATGCGTCTAATTCGGCAACTTCTTGTTCATAACGTCCTTCTGCTTTCCACTTTTCTACTAGGTGAGGAGGCAACTCTACGTTTTCGTTACTTTCTGTTCTAATATCTGGAAGGTTAGCTACTAATGTACAAGTGACGGTGTTTTCATAATTATCATATGTACATTGTTTATCAGTTCTTACCCATTCATCTGGCCAAACTGGATCTTTTTCCGTAACTGGTCCTATATGATTAATTACTGCATCTAAAACGATACGAATACCTTTAGCATGTGCTTCTTTCACTAACTCATGTAAGTCTTCTTTTGTTCCAAAACTAGGATCAATTTTCGTCCAATCTTTTGTCCAATACCCATGAAAACCATAAGACACTCCTGTACCTTCATCAGTTCCTCCATGAATTTGTTCAACAATAGGGGTCATCCAAATAGCATTGATTCCTAAATCGGAAAAATAGCCTTCCTTCACTTTTTGAGTAATTCCTTTGATATCGCCACCTTTAAAACCTCTTAACTTTCCAGCCTTTTTTGTTCTATCAAAATTAACATCGTTAGATGTATCTCCATTATTGAAACGATCTGTTAACAAGAAATACAGATTAGCACCTTCCCAAACAAAAGGCATATCATTTTCTGTAGGTTCAATAATTTCAGCATGCTTTTCGTTACAAGAAAAAGCAGTGAAAACAATTATTAATACAATTAGAAACTTCTGCATACGTTATTTTACTAAAATTTTATACTCCCAAGGACCAATATCAAAAGCATCTCCTTTCAACTCTATTTTTTTATTTTCCATATAATCCAAATAATTACCTTCTGGAATAGATATTTTATTTCCTTCATTAGAGAAATTTCCAACAAACAAAATGGTTTCACCATTCTTTGAACGTTCAAACATTAAAATATTATTTTCAGAATCTAATCGCTCATAAGCAGCTGCGTTTTTCCCGCCATTTAATGCTGAATTTAAGTTTTTAAGTTGCCCTAGTTTTTGAAGTAATTTCCAACTATCTCCTTTTGTTTTAGGGAATGAATCTTTCTCAAAAAACTTTAACCTATGGTTTAAATCGTATTCTTGACCAGAATAGATTAGCGGCATTCCTTTTAGCATAAAACTTAAAGCCGTCATTAATTCTGAAGCGTCTCCCATTCGCTCTTTTAGAGATCCATTCCAGGAATTTTCATCGTGATTCGTCACAAAATTCATTAGAATATCGTCAGAAGCATAATCTTTATTCATTTTTTGAATGTAAGCTTCATAATCAGCCAAAGTCTTCTCTCCTTTTGCTAAACCATTCAATAAATGATGACCATCCCATGCGTAAGCCATATCAAATAAATTATCATCTAACAACTCTGGTTCCCATGCTTCAGCTAGCATAAAGATGTCTTTATGTCCTCTTAGTTGAGGAACGGCTTGTTGCCAAAAATCTGTTGGTACTGATCCTGCAACATCGCATCTAAATCCGTCGACTCCCTCTTCAGTAATCCAATATGTCATATCATCAATCATTGCTTTGCGCATGTCCTGATTCTCATAATTTAAATCAGCAACATCTGTCCAATCTGTACCTTCTGGATGAACAACCTCTCCCTTTTCATTTTGCGTATAATAATCTGGGTTTGTTTTTAACCATTCGTGATCCCAACCTGTGTGATTAGGTACCCAATCTAAAATGACATAAATACTATTTCTGTGAGCCATTTCGATTAATTCTCTAAAATCTTCCTTTGTACCAAATTCCGGATTAATCTCAGTGAAATCTGTAACAGCATAATAACTACCTAGATATTTCCCTTGTTCTTCTTCTGGGAATTCTGATGCAAATTTGCTATCTGATCCTCCTGTAGCTTTTCGTTTTGTTTTAGAAATTGGGAATACTGGCATTAACCATATCACCTTAACGCCTAGTTCTTTTAATTGAGGAATATCTTTTATGAATTCTTCAAATGTACCTTCTGGTGAATATTGGCGAATGTTAGCTTCATAAATCACAGCAGTTTCCATATCTGAAGCAGAAATTGGATCTAATATTACTTTTGTGTCCTTTATAGCGACTTCGGCTTCTTCTTTTTTTTCTGTTTTACAAGCAACAAATGCAAACAAAATACAGGCTATTAATGCATAGTTTTTCATTCTATTTTATCTTTTTAATTTTATTTTAATTTTTGTTTCTTCAGTTGGTTTTACAATAAAAGACACTACAGCTTTTTTTGATTTAGAATCCCAATTCGTAGTGACTCGTTTTCCATTTACCTTTATATAATTCGGTTCTTTTTGAATATTGTGAACCACTAAATAAATCGATTTCTCACCAGAAACTATAGTAATTATATCACCAATTCTTTGCTTAAACACATGTTCAAATTCGAATTCAAATTGAAGATTTGTTCCTTTTAGTATGGATTCAAATTCTAAAATTTCGTAAGCCTGTTTTTGTATGGCGTCAGTTACATTTCCTTCATCTGTATAGAATTCTTCTTCATTTTCTGGAGCTGACTTGTCAAAATAATAGTGAACCTCTAAATCGTCATCTGAATATTCTGAAGTTGATTGCATGGGATTAGCCATCGGAATAAAAGAACCAGCTCTTACATAAGTTGGAATTGAATTTTCATTTAATTGAACGGTCTTAGTTTGACCTCCAGTTATCTTTTCTCCTGTATAAAAATCAAACCAAACATTATCTTTCGGAAAATATATTTCTTGTTCAGTTTTCCCAGCTTCTAAAACGGGCGACACCAGAATATTATTTCCCCATAAATAGGCTTTTGAGTAATTGAATAAATCTTCATTATTTGGATCCTCGAAGAATAGAGGTCGCATTAAAGGTTTACCAAATCGGTTATTCTCATAGACCAAATTATAATTATAAGGCAATAGTTTATACCGTAATTCAATTGCTTGTTTTGCTAAGCCTTTTGCCTTATCACTTCTAAACACAGGCTCACTAGCAACTTCTTCTTGTGCATGAGGTCTGAAAATAGGTTGAAAAACGCCGTATTGCAACCATCTCACATACAATTCGTCATCAAGATTTGCTCCTGCAAAACCACCTAAATCACTATGCATATAACCTAAACCTTGCATTCCCATTTGAAGTGCAATTTCGGGTTGTGATTGCAATCCTCCCCAAGTTCGGTTCACGTCACCAGACCATGGAACCATGCCATAACGTTGCGAACCTGAATAACCTGCTCGCATTAAAATAAATGGCCTTATGTCTGGAAAATCTCGTTCATAACCTTCATGAATAAGTCTTGCCCAATCATGTCCATAAATATTATGTACCTCATCGGCACTTCCTGTATGGTGTTGTACCCAATTTGGATGCACTTCAGGTTCACCTAGGTCTCCCCAAATTCCGGCAACTCCCATATTGGCTAAATCCTTATAAATGTTCCAAAACCATTGTTCTGCTTCTGGTTTGTAAATATCTACAATTCCAGTATTACCAAAGTAAAAATCGTACTTAGCAGGATTGCCAATGGAATCTTTTGCTAATACATCTTTTTCAACTGCTTCATCCCATTTTTTGGATGTGGTTAAAATGAAAGGTTCGGTAATCGTAATGGTTTTCACACCTTTATCATTTAACCGTTTCACCATACCTTCAAAATCTGGAAAGGAATCTCTAAAGACTTCTAGATTACCCATGGTTCCTTTGAGATCTTTACCAAACCAGTATAAATCTAATATAATGGCATCAACAGGTATTTCTTCTTCTTTAAACTTAGCAATGGTCATTTCGACTTCTTCTTGTGAATGATAACCAAATCGGCTTGAAAAATTACCCATAGCCCAACGTGGAGGCATAGGTTGTTTCCCTGTTAAATCGGTATAATTATCAATGATATCATACCATGTATCTCCAACAACAATTTGATATGTTTTACGACCCGAAATGGTTTCGTAAGTGACCGTATTATCTCCTCTACTATCTAAATCTAAAAAACCGATTGGTGCATTATCAAAATGCAACATGTATTTGTTTGATGACATTACAATTGGCATTGTGTAATTCATAAGCTTTGACTCTGTTTCGTAACCATAATGAGCTCTATTGTATAACCTCAAACGGTTTCCACGACGATTCATTCCTAAGGCTCTTGCTCCTCCTCCATATAAGGTTTCGTCTTTCGTAAGATTAAATTGAATGGTTTCAAATTCATCATTTTTTTGATAGCCATTTCTTTCTGAAATGATTGGTTTCCCATTGTACTCGTAAGAAATTTTAAAAGGTTGCTTCTGGACACTTACTGAAATCCCTTCGGAAGAAAAATGAAGTACCTCAGTATTGTCTTTAAAACCTGTTTCTATTTTGGAAGGACTCAAAATCACTGCATGTGATGTACTCAAAACAGTTTCGCCAGTAGGAATAAATGTTGTCTCGACAATGTCTTTCGAATAAAATTGTATGTTATAGCTTCCGTCGGAAACTTGAACTTCTAATTGCTCATTATTTTGTTTTGCAGAAACGAACTGACGTTTATTTACAGCATCTGGAAACAACCATAGTATGGCTTCCTCAAATTCTTCTTTCCAAAACTTTTCGTTATGTTCACCTTCAGGCACTACTTTAGATTGAATGTTTTTATCATTAAACCCTTCACTTTTCAGCAAGCTCACCATTAAGTTCAAATCGTTTGCTGTGTTGTTGATTTCCTCAAAACCAGCATTGTTACCTTCTTGTCCACCAGCAAGGAAATACAGTTTTGAATCACTATTCCTAGCATTGTCTTTAGAAAATTTAAAGACCTCATCTGGAGCGAACCAAAATGATGGTGAGAACACAGCACCTTTCCCGAAGACATTTGGGTATTCTAATGCTGCATAATGCGATATTAATCCTCCCATCGAGCTACCAACAATGGCTGTATTAGCTTTATCTGTTAAGGTATTATAATTATTGTCTATGTACGGTTTTAGTGTATTAGTAAGAAACTCAACATATGCTTTTCCTTCACCTCCGCCATATTTATCGTTAATCCATGGTGAATATTCATCTAATCGTTTGTCACCTCCATTATCGATACCAACAATGATTAGCTTTAGGTTTTTATCTCTAAACAATCTATTCATCGTTTCATCAGCACTCCACTCACCTGAATATGAAGTCTTATTGTCAAACAGATTTTGACCATCATGCATATAAACTACTGGATAAGATTTGTTAGACGAGTGATAATCTGGTGGCAAATACAGCCAAACACGACGGTTTCGATTTAGCTCTGGCATTTCAAAATTTTCGGAAATGATGGACACATTATTAGATGCTGTAGATGCTTTTTCAATATCAAAAGAATTTGACCAACCAGCTATTTTCACATGTAAGGTGTCGTTTGCTTTGTCAAATACATAATTACGATTATCAATAGCCTCTCCATTATTATTACACTCTGCAGATTGCCATGTTCCTTGAGTGAATTTAAACAGTAAGTTTTCAGATATTTGAAGGGTAATTTGGTATGTTCCATCCTTTTGTTCGAGTTTGTATTGATCTTGTCCTCCAGTCCAATCTTCAAAACCACCAGAAATAAAGATAGAAGCATCTTTTGGTGTTTCTTCAGGCAATTCATCGACCACAATTGTGACCTGTGCCATAAGGTTGAACCCAAAAAGAAAACTTAATATGAACGTAAATACTTTCATTAATTATTGTTTAGTGGACAAAAGAGTAACTCCTTTAGTGTTTAATTCTAATGTATTATTCCAAATAATAGTTTCTCCAGAAATAATATTTTTTAGTGTCTTACCATCTAAACCTATTTCAGTATATCGCTCTAAATCTAGAGTTATAGGCTTATCGTTTTTATTTAATATGAGCACTACCATTTCATCTTCAAAAGAACGTGTTAACACATAGGTACCATTAAATGGTGCAAAATGAATGGTTTTCCCTTCGTGAATGGCTTTACTGTTTTTTCGGTAATTAAGCAGTTTACTCATAAAAGACTGCATGTTTTTTTCATCAGTAGATAAACCTTCTCCTGTAAATGCACTTTTAGTATCTCCTTGCCAACCTCCTGGATAATCTGTTCGAATCAATCCATGGTCACCAGGTTTTTCAAAATCGTTCATCAAGATTTCTGTACCATAATACATCTGTAAAATCCTTGGCAGTGTCGCATAGGTCGCTAAAGCCATTTTTGTATTTGAAATATCACCTTTTAGTTGTGTGAAAATGCGACTCATATCATGATTGTCTGGAAACACCATGATATCTTTCGGACTAGCATAATGGAAATCATTTGCTAATCCTTCGTATATTTTGACCAATCCTTTATCCCAAGATTCATCTTCATTAAGCGCTTCAGCAACTTTAACTTGCATCGCAAAATCCATTGTTGATTTTAAATTAGAATCGTAGCCGTCTTTGTTATTAGCACCATCTTGCCAATACCCAATAAGTAATGGATTATAACTCCATTCTTCACCAACGATACTGAAATTAGAATATTCGGTCATTATTGCTCCAGCCCAATCACTCATAAAATCTTTATCTGGATATGGATAAGTATCTTGACGGATTCCACTTAACTGAGCAGTCTCAATCCACCAAATGCTATTTTGTATAATATACATAGCCATAAAAGTATTCCTCTGATTTAAATCTGGCATTGAAGCCACAAACCATCCTTGAGAATTACCATCGCTATCATATTTTGAAGCATAGGAATCCTGATTCGTCGTGCGTCTATGATTAGAATTTATGGTCGTCGTCCAATCCCAATTATCAATATTTTTCTCATAGTTATCTTGAAGGTTTACCCAATCTTTAAAGGGTAAATCTTTCATCCACCAGTGTTCTAATCCGCAGTGATTAGCCACTTGATCCATCACAAGTTTCATCCCTTTTTCTTTTAACTTTAGAGATAAGTTTTGATACTCTTTTAAAGTTCCAAAACGAGGATCTATTTGATACAAATCTGTAATAGCATAACCATGATATGAACCTTTCTTCATATTGTTTGTTAGCATTGGCTGCGGCCAAACAGCTGTAAATCCTAAATCATGAATGTAATCAAGATGTTGAGTAATACCTTCAATATCGCCTCCATGACGAGCGTAATTATTTGTTCTATCTATAGTACGTTCAAGCAATTCTGGCTGACCTTCCATTGCTAATGGTGAATCGTTATTAGTATTTGCATTAGCAAAACGATCTGGAGTAATTAGATACAATGCGTCCGAACTATTAAAACCAATATAATCGTCTGCTGGCATTTGTCGTTCTTTTAATTCGTAAACATCAATCAATTCTTCGTTACTATCATTTTTGAATGTAATATTGAATTTACCAACTGAAGCTGTTTCAGAAATTATAAGATCTATAAATAAATAGTTATTACTATTGTTTCCTTTAGTCACTTTCTCTATTGAAACACCTTTGTAAGAAATATTAGGAGTAAAGTCTCCAATATTATTATGTTTTACTAAAAGCTGAAGACTATCATTTTGAAAACCAATCCACCAATTTGGCGGTTCTATACGCTCAATATTATTTTGATTTATGAATTCTATTAGTTGTTGTTCAATCTTTACATCTTCAGAAGTAGTCTCTTTACAAGACACACTGAAAACGATGAGACATGAGAAACATAAATAGATAAGTTTATTCATAACAACTGTTTTAAGTGTGCTCAATATTTATACAGTCACCAAATTATTTGGACTGATGGTTACTGCATTACCATTAACTAAAATTTCTAAGTCTTGATTTCCTTCGAGTTCAAAATGCGTCTGATCTTTACAAGCTTTCACTTTCACGATTTGATTTCTAAAATTCACCTTAAATGAAAACCCTTCCCATTGCTCTGGGATTTTAGGTTCAAATGAAAGCTTATCATTTACAACACGCATTCCACCAAAACCTTCAACAATACTCATCCAAGTTCCAGCCATAGACGTGATATGAAGACCTTCTTCAACTTCATGATTATAATCATCTAAGTCTAGACGAGACGTACGTAAATAAAACTCGTAAGCCTGTTCCATTCGGTTTAATTTTGACGCTTGAATACTATGAACACAAGGAGATAATGAACTTTCATGCACTGTAAATGGTTCATAAAAATCGAAATGACGTTCTAACTCTTCCGTAGTAAAATGATCCTCAAAGAAGTAAAATCCTTGTAAAATATCTGCTTGTTTTATATAAGGTGAACGTAAAATACGATCCCAAGACCATTTTTGATTTATTGGTCTTTCACTTTTAGGTAAATCACTAACACTTATTAACTCTTTATCTAAAAAACCATCTTGCTGTAAGTACACACTCTTTTCTTCAGAAAAAGGGAAATACATGTTATCAGCAACGTCCTTCCATTGTGTCAATTCAGCTTTAGATAATTTAGCTTTATTCATAATTCTAGTATAATCAGAACTATACTCAATCTCAATTTTTTCAATGTTCTCTAATGCATAATCAATACACCATTTTGCAATATAGTTTGTGTACCAGTTATTATTGACGTTGTTTTCATATTCATTAGGACCAGTAACACCAAGGATAACATATTGATTTTTTGCTTTAGAAAAGTTAGCACGTTGATGCCAAAATCTTGCAATTCCTATTAAAACTTCTAATCCTTTTTGAGGAACATAACTGTAATCTCCAGTATAACGATGGTAATTATAAATCGCAAATGAGATTGCTCCATTTCGGTGAATTTCTTCAAAAGTGATTTCCCACTCGTTATGACACTCTTCGCCATTCATGGTTACCATTGGATACAAAGCTGCTCCATTTGAAAATCCTAATTTCTCAGCATTTTCAATTGCTTTTTCTAAATGATGATAGCGATATTCTAAAAGGCTTTTTGCAACATTTTGATCTTTTGTTGCCATATAAAAAGGAATGCAATACGCTTCGGTATCCCAATAAGTGCTTCCTCCATATTTCTCACCTGTAAACCCTTTAGGACCAATATTCAATCTGGCATCAGTTCCTAGATAAGTTTGGTTTAAGTGAAAGATATTAAAACGAATCCCTTGCTGAGCAGCAACATCACCTTCTATTGTGATATCTGCCTTATCCCAAATTTTTGCCCAAGCTTGTTTTTGCTTTTCTAATAACGCATCAAATCCTAATTCTGAAACTTTTTTTAGTGTTTTCTTGGCTTCTGAAACCAACTCGTTTTTATCATGGTTTCTATCTGAGATATAACCGCCAAATTTTGTTAGTGTGATTGTATCTCCTTTTTGTATATGGTTTTGATAAGTAAATGAAATTTTGTTTATAGAATCATTAACTGTTATGTCTTGTTTTAAAACAGTACCATTTAAAGACACCTGAGTTTGCATGGATGTGCACACATAAAAATGAGTTTTCATTGTTTTAGAAACAATAAATGCCTGCTCAAGCTCATGATTTATGCTCAATACATCCCAAAACTTATCATCCCAATTTGAATCTTCATTGGTAATCTCATTATCTAAATAAGGAGAGAAATCTATTTGAGCATCATTATTTATAGGTGTTACATTATATTCTATTGCCCCAATTTCATCGATATCTAAACTTAAGAATCGTTTTGTCTCCACTTTAACCTCGATGAAATTTTGAAGCGTTGCGATAAAACTTCTAGACAGCCATCCTTCCTTCATGTTGAGTTCTCTTCTGAAGTTTTCTACCTTATTACATTTAGCCAAGTCTAATATTTCTCCATTAATTGAAACGTTAATTCCAATCCAATTTGGAGCATTTAGTACTTTCGCAAAGTATTCTGGATATCCGTTTTTCCACCAACCTACTCTCGTCTTATCTGGATAGTAAACTCCTGCTACATAACTACCTTGAAATGTTTCGCCTGAGTAATGCTCTTCAAAATTAGCACGTTGTCCCATTGCTCCGTTTCCAAGACTCATTAAGCTTTCTGAAGACTTAACATGTTTTGAATCGAAACCTTCTTCTATAATTGACCAATTATCTGGTTGTATATATTTATTATTCATTATAAATCAGTTGTTGATTGATAAATCACTTTATTATTGTTTATTTATTTGTCCTGAAATTATTCGCTCAATAAACTCTTGAGACATTTCAGTAAAATCTTTAAAAATATAATCAGCTTCGTGTAATACTGATTTTTCACCAATACCAATAGATATCATATTGGCTGTATTTGCCGCTTGCACTCCAGCAACTGAATCTTCAAATACGATACAATCTTCGGGATTCATCCCTAGAAGTTTTGCTCCTATTAAAAATACTTCTGGATCTGGTTTAGCTTTAGAAACATCATTTCCATCTACAATAGTTTCAAATTTTTCTAGAAGGTGAACTTTCTTTAAAATCGGAGTTGCATTTTTACTTGCAGAACCTAAAGCTATTCCTTGTTTACTTTTAATAAGAAAATCTAAAACTTTTGCGACATCTGGAAGTATTTCCGAAGCATCCATTTTACTTATATAACTTAAATAGTTTT
>OJDV01000516.1_pt1 | contig 13615 bp, 8 predicted proteins | sample 1592911 | NCBI WGS metagenome assembly OJDV01 (sample SAMN05416860, study PRJEB24817) | seawater metagenome | isolation source: Sea water | place: Canada:Atlantic | collected 2013-11 | reverse complement strand
GATGTTCAACTTGTCTATTTAAGCCTCCAGTATAAAACTCTACCATCCAGCTTTTAGGAGAAAAATTAGAAGTCGTAAACAATTGGTGAATTGCCCAAGTGTTTTTCATATTACCATTTTCATCTGGTAAAGGCATTTCCGTATTTGGCATTACATGAGCCAATTGAAAAATGACACTTAGAATAATTCCAGCCGTGTAATGCATAATTAGAAATCCGATTAAAACTTGCCACCAAGCATAACCTAATGCTATTGGTAAAACAACCCAAATAGAATAATAAATTATTTTTCCAATAATTAATTTCGTCCATTGTGTTGCAGGATTAGGGAAATCGCCATAAGACAATTTTCTTTTTAGGTATACGTAGGTTTGTTTAAAATCTGTTGTAATAGCCCAGTTAACAGTTAATAAACCATATAATAAAAAGGCATAATACTTTTGATATCTATGGATTTTCAACCATTTAGAATGCTTAGAAAAACGAATTATTCTACCAGCATCAATATCTTCATCGTGTCCTTGAATATTTGTATAAGTATGGTGCAAAACATTGTGCTGTACTTTCCAATTATAATCGTTTCCGGCCAATATATGAATGCTACTACCCATTAACTTATTAACCCATTTTTTACTAGAAAAAGAACCATGGTTTGCATCATGCATAACATTCATTCCTACTCCTGCCATTCCAATACCAATAACCATCATACAAATAATTTGTAGCCAAGTTGGTACATCAACTGTCAATAACAACACTAATGGCCCAAGTAATAATGAGAACATTACAATAGCTTTTATGTACAGTTTCCAGTTTCCTGTTTTTTTAATATTATTTTCTTTGAAATAGTCATTAACACGTTTGTTTAATGTCCTGAAAAATTTAGCAGAGTCTGTTCTTGAGAAAGATAGCGTTTGCTTTGTCATAGTATTGTTATTTTTAAAAACTAACGTAAATTAAGTAGCCTTCGTATAATGTGGCAAATATAAATAATTAATGCTGCCTTAATGCTAAATATATCGTAAAAATATACACATAAAAATGCATACTTTTGTTGAAAATTCGAAACGATGCAACTCTTGAAACAATATTTCACAGATTTAACTGACACTCAATTACATCAATTTGAGCTGTTAGAAACCTTATATAAAGATTGGAACCTTAAAATTAATGTGGTCTCTCGAAAAGACATCGATGAATTATATTTACGTCATGTGTTACATTCGTTAGGCATTGCCAAAGTGATCTCATTTTTGCCCAACACAAAAATTTTAGATGTTGGTACAGGTGGTGGTTTCCCTGGAATTCCTTTAGCTATATTGAATCCAGAAACTCAATTCCATTTGGTAGATAGCATTGCAAAAAAAATAAAAGTAGTCGACGAAGTTGTTGATGGATTGGGCTTAACTAATGTAAAAACATCCCATGATCGCGTTGAAAATATTGATGGCCAATTTGATTTTATAGTAAGTAGAGCTGTTGCTGCAATGCCAACATTTGCGCATTGGGTAAAAGGAAAAATCGCAAAAGAGCAAAAACATGAACTTAAAAACGGGATTCTTTATCTAAAAGGAGGCGACTTAACAGAAGAATTAGAAACCTACAAGACTGCAACAGTTTATAATTTAAGCGATTATTTCAATGAAGAATTCTTCGAAACTAAAAAAGTGGTTCATTTACCTTTAAAATATAGAGGATAAGTAAGCGACTGTTTGAAAATGCAAAAGAAATAATTGCAATTCCACACATAGCCTTAAAAAAAAATCACATTATTGCCTTTTCTATTGTCGAAAACTGCAAACAAAAGGATATTGTAGGTGCTACAAGTCTCCTGTTAGTTATAAGTTTATTTTGCTTTATTATTTTAGCTCTAAAAAGATGTAGTAAGGTTTAAAGACAAGCCTGTATTTTCAGGTACAATTCTACATACACCTCCTACACAAAATAATCCACCACGTTGTCTTCCATAGTTAAGTGCTACTCTTGTAGCGCCTTTTGTATAACTTCCACCAAAATTATAGTAATGAATTTGCTCATCCTTTATGTCATTGCCATAATTATAAATATCTGCAACGTAAAAAGCCAAATTGCGATTCACAACATACTCTAGAGTACCTCCAGCCCAGTTTTTTTGATCTTCTTTGGTAGACAGATGTTGCGCTTCAAGTCTTATTGATCGTCCATTACTGAGTTTTCTAGTAGTTTCAACAACGATAATATTAGAATTGATTTGTTCATCATCGGGAATGTAAGAACCTTCAATAGCTAAATTTTTGTTTATTGCCAGGTTTTGGTAAAAAAATACGCTACTCCAATCTTTAGACCATTTTTTCTTAACTTCAAGATTAACATCTCTGTAAAGTTTTTCGCCAAATTTAAATAGCTCACTACTGTAAGACGAATTAGCTTGATCAAATGTAGCATCCAAAAGAGACCAGTAAGACATGTTCGCAGTTAATTTGGTACCATATTTACCACCAATAGATGATCCTTTTTTAAAGGAATAGTACATATCTAATTGACCACCAATTTCTCCAGCTTGTCCTCCATAGTTTTGAATAAAAAGAGAAGATTGTGCTTGATATAAATAGATATTAGACAATGAGTAATCTTGTTGTTTTGTTAAGGCTGGAGTAAAATTAATACTTCCCATACCATAAGGGTTTTCACCTGGCTTTGATAATTGTCTGTCAGAGAAAAACGACATATTTTCTAAACGTCTAAAAGTACCAGATAGTCCAAAGCCTTTAACAGTATAACCTGTTGTTAATAACATGGCGCTACCATCAAAGTATTTCCCTTCAATGATTTTTGGTTGTCCTAAGGACGCAGAAGAAAACAAAACATCTTTACCTTTTAAAGAATATTCCGAGTTAACAAAAAACTTACCAAAGTCTACATCAAATCTAAATGCATATGAATTAATTAATTCAGGAAAATCTGTGGTGTCAAAAATGTTAGTTGGGTCAAACTCATCAATAGGAGCAGTAAAATCTTCATTTTTACCAACATAACTTGCTCCAAAGTTAAATGAAGACAATCCTTCGATTTGTAATACTTCTTTTAAATCTACATTTAGATCTAGTCCAAATACGTCTCCCTCAGAATGTTCAAAACCAATTCTATTGTTACCATATAAAGCAGTTACATTTAAATAATTAGTTGGCATGTATTTTATACGTCCACCTCTTAATGCATTATTAAGACCTAATTGTCTTTCTTCAAAAGATCTTAATAATAATCCACTACCAAATTGCTCATAAAAATGACCTGCAGTAATATCAAGTTTTTTATTCCTAAAGTTGATATAATAATTAGATAATTCTGTCCCTTTATATTCTGGAAAGTAACTTAGAAGAGGCAATGGTTCGTAGCTTTCCGCTTGTAAACCAATAGTGAAGTTGTCTAAAAAACCATAATCTAATCTTAAATAACTGTTTGCTCTTAGATGTTTGTTTTCTAGTTCAAACTCAGGAATTGGATCATCGAAATCTCCTAAAACTGCATCATTTACGTACCATTGAGCATTAGTCTCAAAACTACCAGATAAGTTATTTAAAAATTGTTTAACTATTGTTTTTGTCTTTGATTCCGTTTCCGTTTCCGTTTCTGTTTCTGTTTCTTGTGCAAAACTTACCATAGGAAGTATTAGCAAAAATAAAACCGTAATTTTTTTCATGAATAGGGATTGGTTAATTTGTGTATAGATTTAAGAGTGCTTTTTAATTTCTTCATAAAGGTCATCCTCGGAACCTGGTGTGTATCCTGAATGCCTATGAACAATCTTACCGTTCTTAATTATTAATGTGAGTGGAACTGTAGATGCTCCTAATTCTCTTTTTAAATCGTTATTAGTATCTAATAATATTGTAAAGTCCCAGGCTTTCCCATTAACTAAAGGTTTTACCCTGCTCACTGTTCTAGAATCGTCAACCGAAATTGCATAAACCTTAACGTTTGTTTCGTCTTGCCAATCTACGTAGACATCATTTATTGCGTCTAATTCTTTTTTACAAGGAACGCACCAAGTTGCCCATAATGATACTACAATAAGATCATTCTCTTTACTTATTTCTTCTAATGTTGTGATATCACCATCTAAGGTTTTAATTTCTGCGCTAGGTAAGTTTTCTTGAGCTGTGAGATTAAAACTCACTGAAAATAAAAATATATAAAGAAGTTGTTTCATTAGTTAATTTTTGAATTATTTGATAAAATTAGTGTTTTATTATTGAAGATTTCAATAATAAAATTATAAATTGCTGGCTTATTTAAAAAAAAAAAGAATTTCAGATATACTGAATCTCTTTTAAATTATTAACAAAATATATACCAAAGATGAAAATTAAAAGTATTGTGAAAGAATTATTAGCATTATCCTTCGTGATTTTTGCATTTGCTTGTAGTAGCTCAGATGATGGAGGTGGATCATCCTCATCCTCATCAATAACCGTAACCGGAAACGCATCATCTATTTTTCTTGGAGAATCTGTAACTTTTACAGTAGTAAACAATAATGGAAATAATGTGACAGCGAGTTCAGAGTTAAAAATTGGGGATACAGTAATTACAAACCCTTACACGTTTAGTGCTCTTGGTAGCTACGAAGTTACGGCAACTAAAGGAAGTTTATCAAGTTCTACTACAATTACAGTATTAGAAGTGCCGGAACCAACGTCTTTAATACTTTCAGCTAATAATGAAGCTTTTTGGTATGATACTGGTAGTACACAGTTTTCAGTGGTAGATGATTTAGGTAATAACTTAACAGGACTGGTAGCTTATAGTGCTGACACAGTTACATTAAATAATCCAGCTACTTTCGCAAGTGCAGGTACTTACAATGTTGTAGCTACTTTTGTATTGGAAGATAATTCTACATTAACTTCTAATACGGTTGTAATAAATGCTGTTGAGTCAACACACACGACTAAAGTAATGGTTGAAGATTACACTGGTACTTGGTGTCAATATTGTCCAAGATTAGCGTATGCTTTAGAGCAAGCAGTTGCTACTGACGCAAATATCATTCCTGTAGCATTACACGACGATAATGATATGCCTTTTCCAAATATTAATACACTTCTAAGTACCTTTGGAATTACTGGATTTCCTTCAGGAAGAGTTAATAGAACCATTAATTGGAACGAATCAACAACTCAACCAGTTAGTCTTTTAAGTAACAGACAAAACATGGGATTAGCAATAAACTCTTCTATTTCAGGTAATACAATATCTGCAGAAGTAAAAGTTCATTATGATTTGAAGGCTGAATCTACAAACAGAATTGTAGTTTATTTATTAGAAAACGGCTTAGTATATCCTCAAGTTAATTTTTACAATGGAGACCCTTCTAGTCCTTACTTTCAACAAGGAAACCCAATTGTGAATTTTGTTCATAATCATACAGCGAGAACAACTTTTACAGATGTTTTTGGTGATATCATTCCTTTTCAAGAATCTGATACAGGTGATACTTATACTGTTAATTATGCTTTAACTGTTCCTGCAAGTGTTCAGAATACTGCTAATTTAGAGATTGTTGCTTTTACAGTTTCACCACTTAACCAAGTGTTAAATGTTCAAAAAGCAAATCTAGGAGAGAATAAAGATTTCGACTAAAATCATATTAATATCTAATCCTAAATAATCAATACCGTTTATTAAGGGATTAAAAAATACTATTTAAAACCTGAACAATATTTATATTGTTCAGGTTTTTTTTTGATACATCTACTCTTCTTTGAACGTATTTTACTCAAGATGTATTTTAGATGTTTATGACTTAAATGAAGGCTTTATACAATGTGAGTTTTAATCGCATATTTTATGTTGCTAAGGCTCACACAGGCTGAAAATTAGACGTTAACCAATACATAAAAAGACAGTAAAATTATCCTCCCTTTATATGAGCTTTACATTCTATTTTCAAAACCACAAGCAAGAGTTTTATTTGAGAATTGATTATAAAAAAAGCCGAACAATATGTTCAGCTTTTTTTTGTTAATGTCTACTAATTACTTTACTAATATTTTTGTTCTGTATTTCAAATTGTCTTTAGTCACTACATTTAGAACATATAATCCAGAATCTAAATTTAAAGGTATTACAGTTCTACTTGAAAGAGAATTAAATTTCGTATTGTAAACTATCTTACCAGTAATATCAATAATTACAATTGTTACCTCATTAATAGGGCTTCCACTTAATATAACAAGTTCGCTATCTATTGGGTTCCTTTCAATTTTTATTAAATTTTCACTTTCAAAAGCTGAGTTAGATAACGTTTCTGGTATAATTTCGTTTAAAGCGAAAGCTACATTTAGTTCAGTCAACTGAACATGATTTTCATTGTCATCTGGCATATACCAATTAACAAAAGGCGTTTCATTTAAAGTATCTCCATTATTATCAGGATCACCAAGATCAATATTATGATACCAATCTACTTCACTATTTGTGATTTCCAGTGCCATTCCACTTACAGATGGTATAAAACTAAACGCATTACTATTAAAAGCATTTAAAAAATCTCCTGCAACTCCAGATGTATCTAAACCTGCAGTTAACGCCGAAATATCAAATAAACCGCCTGAAACAGCATCAACACCATCGCTAAACAAAGTTCCTTGAGAATCCGCTGATTTTGCTCCTCCTGTTAATACTGAACCTCCGAAAAAAGTAATATCAATAAAACTCACTGCACCAATACTAGCAGTGCCAGTTGATTTTAAAGGCGAAAAAGCAACATTAGTTACAAGTTCTGTAAATGCTGCTAAATTTATGCTTTCATTAATAAGAGCAAATCCTGGACTAATATCAGCACCATTTGCATCTTGATATGGATTACCAATACCACTACCATTAATAATTGCAACATTTCTTGTCGTTTCTGGAAACCCAGTTGATGTCAAACTATTTATGCTCGCATCAAATATTGCTTTATAAGGATGAGCCTCTGGAAGCAATAAAGCAGGATCAAAATCAATTGCACTACCAGTTGCTAAATGTGATTCTAAATGATCAACTAATAACTGTCGTGCAGCAGGAGACTTTAAAAGCGAATTGATTAACGGTTGTAATTCGACAATACTGTTATCACCTGCAACAGTTGTTTGTAATCCAAACGCTAAAACATTAAGCTGATGTTGTAAACCAATAGGCACATTAGCACCATGATGAGGAGAATCAAAAGATATCCATAATCTTGTTTCATGTGGAGGTGCACCATTCATTGCAGTATCATTCTCCATATAATTTAAAGCAAACCTAGAAATTAATCCACCCATACTTGGGCCAATAATTACTAATTCCTCATCTACGGTCGGCACTGCATTCAAGGTGTTAATTAAATCAACTAGCAGCATAGCATTACGCTCCATAAAATCTGCTCCACCATCAATTAATGTACTTCCTGCTGGGAAATCTATTTCATCAATTATCATGTCGCCATTTGTATCTGCTACATCATCTAAATTTAATAACGAGTTATCGGCTAATCTTAAATAAGCAGGGAAATTTAAAACCACAACATCAAATCCTTCAGCTCTAACCAAGTCTGCCAAATTTTGAGAGCCACTAGAACCCGTAAAATCCAATAAACTGTAAAGGCCAGGAATAGTTCTCCCGTCTCCTGGATCAAAGCCATCAACTAATATTATTGGTTTATCTAATACACCATTATCTGTATCTAAAAATATTTCATATTCACCAAGACCAGCAAAACTAGCAACACTAGGATAGCCTGATAAATCGGGAGTAATTGAAGATTCAAACTCAATTACCTGAGCGTTAGTCAAAAAGGGCAGTACTAATAATATCCAAATGTATTTTTTTATCATAATGAATTAATTTAAAATTATGACTACAATATACGAAGAATCACGAAGTTAATTATGTGTTTTATAAGGTTTTAGGATGAAATACAAAAAAAATCCTCAAACTGTTTAAGCTGAGGATTTTGTATAAACTTTAATGATATTATTAAAAGAAACTAATTCGATACTAAAAACGAAAGAGTTATTTTACTATTATTTTTGTTCTGAACTTTAAATCATCTTTAGTTACAACATTTAAAATATATAATCCTGAATCTAAATTTAAAGGAATGATAGTTCTACCAGAAAGCGAATTAAAAGTATTTTTATAAACTATTTTCCCGGTAATATCAACCATTACAAAAGTTGCTTCATCAATAAGATTTCCGGTTATAATAACAAGTTCGTTATCTATTGGGTTTCGTTCAATCTTTATCAAATTTTCGCCTTCAAACGCTAAATTAGATAACGTTTCTTGTATAATTTCAGTTAAAGCAAAAGCAACATTAGCATTTGTTAATGTAACATGTGGTTCATTATCATCTGGCATGTACCAATTTACAAATGGCGTGTCATTTGTAGTTAGCCCTGCGAGTGTGTCAAACCAACTAATTTCGTCATTTACAGTTTCCAAAGCCATGCCACTTACACTTGGGATGAAATTAAAATAGTCTGTGCTTAATGCGCCTAAAAATTCACCAACAAGTCCGCCTGTATCTAAATCTGCCGTTAAACTTTGTATATCAAAAAGCCCACCAGATGCTGCATCTATTCCATTAGAATAACTTGGAGCTGCAGAACTAGCATTATTGATTCTATCATTAGCCAAAGGAAACCACCAAGCAAAATCTAAATGCACTTTACTTGTCTCTATTTGTGTTCCTGCATTTGGTGTAAGATATGTTTTGATTTTTAAATCGGCACCTGTCATTATATTTATGTCTGCATCTAAAATTTGACTTCCTGGCAATAAACTACTTGCTGGATTAGTATTGTTCTGATAGCGATTATTAATTCCACTGCCATTAATTATGGATACATTTCGAGTAAGCTCTGGAAAACCGGTTGTTGTGAGATTCTTTAGTCTATTATCAAATATCCCTTTAAAATAATTGGGTTGTGGCAGTGCTAAAGCACTATTAAAAGTAACACCATCACTATTTGTAATGTGCGACTCAAATTGATCTGTTAGCATTTGTCTTGCAGCAGGAGACTTTAGCATACCATCTATAATAGGCTGTAACTCTTCTACATTTTGATCACCAAGTATCCAGAAATCATCCAAGCCAAAAGCTAAGAAATTAAATTGATGCTGAAAACCAATTGGCACATTTGCACCATGATGTGGTGAATCAAAAGAAATCCAAAGCCTAGTGTCGTGAATTATATTTTGATTTTCCATATAATTAAGTGCATATCGAGAAATAATTCCACCCATACTTGGTCCAATAATAACGTTTTGCTCGTTGCCAACTTTATAAGTGTTAATCGTGTTTATTAAATCTACTAACAGCATTGCATTACGTTCCATAAAATCTGCACCTCCATCAATAACAGCGGCATCTTGTGTTCTTGTGTAAGTAGGAAAGTTTAAAATAACAACATCAAATCCTTCATCTCTAACTATATCACCTAGATTAGAGGTTGTGCTTCCATCATTAAAATTTAATAAATCATATATACCTGCAATAGAACGTCCATCACCTGGATCAAAACCATCAACTAAAAAAATCGGCTTATCTAAGATATTGTCAGCACTTAAAAATAGTTCGTACTCGCCTGTTCCTGGATAAGAAGTCGTCTCGCCATAAACAGATAGATCTGGAGTAATGCTTGAATTATAAGTAGTTATCTCATCACTAGATCTCGAATATAAATCTGAATTAGAATACGAAATTTCGATAGTAGAGCTTCTTATAAATTCCTCTCCAGTATTGAGCGTGATTTTAAAGCGAATCAACTTTTTTCCGTCTTCTAGATAATTAACAGTTATGTTTTCATTTAAATTGATAGCTCTATAATTATTGCCATCATCAAAATCGATTTTTATAGATGCAATTGAATTGCTTGAAGTATTAAAAACATTTGAAGATGATAAGTTATATGTTGTTTGCAATCCTTTATGTTTAGCTCGTAAGGCTGAAGCAACTAATAATTGTTGTTTTTCAAAAATGGAAGAACCATTATTAACTAAATAACCTTGTGCATCTTTTGAAACTGAATTATTCTGTAAAGCCACATCTGTTATCATATCATATTCAGATTGTAAAATTGCTAACGGAATAACATTTGTAAAATAGCTATTCTCACTTAGTGCTTTTAAGCTTTGTAATGGTGCCAATCGCTTGTCTATATCACCTTGTGCAATTGCCTTATAAGCTTGATAAAAAGCAAACTTATTTATCGTTTTTTCATTATAAATTTGAATGTCTACAACTGGAGATTTATGAACTAAAACAGAAGTCTCCATTTTTGATGTATCAAATTTTAGTAGCGGATTATTTTTGTCTTGGGCAAAAACTGAAATTGACACTAGTAATACAGATACTAAGTAATATTTTTTCATGCTTGAGATGGTTGTTTTTATAAATATACAAAATTCTTAAAATCAAAAAACCCAAAGCTAATTGCTTTGGGTTTGATTAATCTGTTATGCGTAAGCGCTTATTCGCCTAAAAAAGGATAACGGTAGTCTGTAGGTGTTACAAATGTTTCCTTTATCATTCTTGGTGATACCCAACGTAATAAGTTAAGCGCACTACCTGCTTTATCGTTTGTACCAGAAGCTCTAGCTCCTCCAAAAGGTTGTTGACCAACAACAGCTCCTGTAGGTTTATCATTGATATAGAAGTTTCCAGCACAATTCTGTAAGGCTTTTGTTGCTTCTTGAATTGCATATCTATCTGTCGACAAAATTGCTCCAGTTAATGCATATTCACTTGTTTCATCTACTAGTTTTAAAGTTTCAGAAAATTTATTTTCATCATATACATAAATTGTAATTACTGGACCGAATAACTCTGTACACATCGTTGTATATTTTGGGTCACTTGCGACAATTACTGTAGGCTCTATGAAATAACCTTTGCTCTTATCATAATTTCCTCCAACAATTATTTCAGCATCATTATCTGCTTTAGCTTGATCTATAAATTTTGCTAGCTTATCAAAAGACCCTTCGTGAATAACGGCAGTAACATAATTATTTAAATCAGCAGGAGATCCCATTTTGAAAGATTTCACATCTTCGACAACTTGACTTTTAACCTCATCCCAAATATTTGATGGAATATATGCACGTGACGCTGCACTACATTTCTGCCCTTGAAATTCAAAAGATCCTCTAATTATTGCTGTAGCAACTTGCTTAGGGTTTGCTGATTTGTGTGCAACAATAAAATCCTTACCTCCTGTTTCACCAACAATTCTTGGGTACGTTTTATAGTTATGAATATTGTTACCAATTTTCTTCCAAAGCTCTTTAAATATATATGTAGAACCTGTAAAATGTAAGCCAGAAAAATCTGGACTATCCATAACGGTATCAGTTATCATTACTGGATCACCAAAAACAACATTGATTACTCCTGGAGGAACTCCAGCTTCTTCAAATACATCCATGATGATTTTTGCAGAAAATATCTGACTATCACTAGGTTTCCAAACCACAACGTTACCCATCATTGCCATACAAGCAGGTAAATTTGCTGCAATAGCTGTAAAATTGAATGGTGTTACAGCATATACAAATCCTTCTAACGGGCGATATTCTAATCTGTTCCAAGCATCACTTGTACTGTCTGGTTGCTCATGATAAATATCTGTCATAAACTGAACATTAAAACGTAAGAAATCTATCAATTCACATGATGCATCGATTTCAGCTTGATGAACGGTTTTTGATTGTGCTATCATCGTTGCTGCATTTATTTTTGCTCTATAAGGACCAGCAATTAATTCTGCGGCTTTTAGAAAAATACCTGCGCGTTGTTCCCAAGGTAAATCAGCCCATTCACTTCTTGCTGCTAAAGCAGTAGAAATCGCCTCTTCAACATGAGATTTTTCAGCCAAATGATATGTACCAACTATATGTTGATGGTCATGAGGTGCCGACATTGTTTTTGTATTTCCTGTCGTTATATGTTTTCCATTAATGTACATAGGCACATCAATTTGTGTATTCCACATGGAGTTGTAAGTCTCTAATACTGCATCACGCTCTGGAGAACCTGGAGCATAAGATTTAACAGGTTCATTTATAGCTACTGGTACATTGAAAAATCCTTTTCCCATCTTAAATTTTGGTTTAAAAATTGGTTATTGTTTTGAAGGTGCAAAGGTACAATTTTTTGATAACTATTAGATTTAGCAACTATTAAATGGAAGTTAAAAAATTGAGTATTTTTTTGTAAGTTGCTTGCTTTAATTTTTATATGAACGACGGAATTATTCTAACACTTGCCTATCCTGAAACCATCGTGTCTCATTCTGAAGAATGGTATATTCCGTTTTTAAGGTTTTTGCATGTAGGTAACAAAAAACATGTTAGAGCTGGTCATGCAGCCTTGGTGTTGATTGACAAATCTACAGGTGTTCTAGAATATTATGACTTCGGAAGATATATTACATCTTCAACTCATGGAAGACTTAGAGGACGAGAATTAGACTTCGAACTTAACATTCCTATTGTTGCCAATATTGAAAACGATCAGATTGTGAATCTAGATGAGATTTTGAATTTTATGGCAACAAACCCAAAACTCACTCATGGTGATGGTGATTTATATGCTTCCGTTTGTAACGCCATTGATTATCAAAAAGCCAAACATTTTATAAACCAAATTCAAAATCAAGGATTTGTTCGTTATGGAGTTTTTATTAAGAATGCTACCAATTGCTCTCGTTTTGTAACCGACTGTTTAATTACTTGTGTTACTAGTGCTTCAATTAAATCTAATCTTATAAAATCTAAATGGTTTACACCAAGTACGATTGGAAATGTTGTTATTTCAGATACTGAAAACCATGTTTATGTGGTAACTGAATCTAATAATATTTCAAAATTTGATTCAACTGTACGTAAGGAAAACAGACGTTTGTTTTTAGACACTCTTAAAGGTCATGCACCAAGTTTGGCTGGAACACTTGAGCCAAAACATAATGAAGTCATAAAAAGTCATGCGCAATGGTTAAGTGGTATTGGAACAGGCGCTTGGTTTGAACTTTATGATTTAAACCATCAAGCTGAATTTAGATATAGACGAATTTCTCCCTACGGGAATATAGATTGTGATGGTATTTACAAACTCACAACAGAAGGTTTTGATATCGACTCAAAATATGGTTTTGTGTATTATTCTAATTGCAAGTTCTTTCATATCAGACAGAATGAAGTCATCTACAGATTTGAATACCAAAGAGATTATAAATAGAATTTGATTTTAGTTAAGCGCAAAAGGTGCACTTAATTTAAACGAAGGAATAATAACCTTAAATTTATTGGTGTTTGTGAAATTAACCATGTTGTAATGACCATGCATAGCACCAAAAGGAGACGTCAATAAACAACCAGAAGTATAAGTATGTGATTCACCAGGTTTTAAAACAGGCTTCTTACCAATCACACCTTCACCTTCAATAATTTCAACATTATTGAGAGCATCTAGCACTTTCCAATATCTAGAATTTAATTGTACTGAATCTTTACTTTGGTTCTCAATGGTAACGTTATATCCAAACGCGAAATGCACTTTATAATTCTGTCTCTTATACACATCTGACGCTGCCGACGATCTACTC
>OJDV01000515.1_pt1 | contig 13619 bp, 7 predicted proteins | sample 1592911 | NCBI WGS metagenome assembly OJDV01 (sample SAMN05416860, study PRJEB24817) | seawater metagenome | isolation source: Sea water | place: Canada:Atlantic | collected 2013-11 | reverse complement strand
CACAGAGTAGATCGTCGGCAGCGTCAGATGTGTATAAGAGACAGACTATGAACCATTATCCAGTATGGAAAAACCTGCTCATAATTGTGGTCTTGGCATTGGGAGTTTTTTACGCCTTACCTAATATTTATGGCAGAAGCCCCGTCATTCAAACCAGTGCGATCAAATCTGCACCTGTTAATGATGAATTGATTACAAAAATTGATAAGCAATTCCAAGCCGGTGATATGAAAGATTATAAAATATCACTTGAAAACGAAACAGTTATCACGCGTTTTGCAAATGTTGAAGATCAATTAAAAGGCAAAGAAATATTGGGTAGTTTGACTGATTATAAATCTGCATTGAACCTCAAACCCAATGTGCCAGACTGGTTATCAAATGCTGGCGGTTCTGCCATGAGCTTGGGTCTTGATTTGATGGGTGGTGTTTATTTCTTGATGCAAGTCGACATGGAAGAAGCCTTAGATACTAAGTACAGTCAACTGCGTGGTGATGCCATTACTGTATTATCAAAAAGCAAAATTCCTAAACAAAGTATAAAATGGAAAAATGACAAATTAATCATTAAGTTTAAAGATGCAGATTTAGCCAGCGCTGCTTCAGAAAAACTCAGAACACAGCTAGATGAGGTTAGTTTTAAGCAAAGAGCAGTTGACGGTGTTGAAGCCTTAGTTGGAACCATTCGTCCATTTGCCATTGAAGAAATTAAAACCAAAGCCTTAGAGAAAAATATTTCTACGATTCGTAGCCGCGTTAATGAATATGGTGTCACCGAGCCAATTGTTCAAAGACAGGGTTCAGATAGAATAGTTGTTCAATTACCTGGTGTTCAAGATTCTTCAGAAATAAAAGAAACATTAGGTTCGGTTGCCACACTAGAATACCGAGCAGCACATCCAGATGCAACTGTTAATGCTGTGGTTCTTCAGGCTGAAGGTAAAAGAGCACCATTGGGTTACAAATTTTATACAAGAGAAAATGGCCAACCTGTCCTACTCAAAACAAGAACCATTGTTACAGGTGATCAGTTAATCGATGCCTCTGCTGGTAATGACCCGCAAGATGGTGGTGCACAAGTAAGTGTTAGGTTAAATAACATTGGTGCCAAACGCATGCTAGATTTTACCCGTGACAATGTGGGTAATCCTATGGCTGTTGTTTATAAAGAAAGAGTCCTTGCTGAGAGAAAAACAATAACAGATGAAAATGGCAAAGAGACAACTAAGAATATCTATAAAATGCAAGAAACCGTTGTCAGTGTTGCTAACATTCAAGGTCCATTTAGTAACAGGTTTAGAACCACTGGCCTTGATAGCATGAAATTTGCCAATAAATTGGCATTACAATTGCGATCAGGTTCATTGGCTGCACCCGTTGAGATTGTCAGAGAAAAAACCATTGGTCCTTCATTGGGTAAAGAAAACATAGACAAAGGCTTTAAATCTGTTTTGATTGGGTTTGTTCTGGTTTTGATATTTATGCTTATTTACTATCGAATGTTTGGCATCGTTGCAAACATAGCCTTAACCTTTAATGTCGTTTTGATCGTATCCGCATTATCTATGTTTGGAGCAACATTAACCTTGCCAGGTATAGCAGGGATTGTATTAACTGTTGGTATGGCAGTGGATGCCAATGTACTAATCTTTGAAAGGATTAAAGAAGAGTTGGCTTTAGGCAATACGGTACAGGGCAGTATTAATGAAGGATATGGTAAAGCACTATCTACTATTGCTGATGCCAATGTCACAACATTCATTGCCGCCATCGTCTTATTTGCTTTTGGTACTGGTCCGATTAAAGGTTTTGCCGTGACTCTTAGTATTGGTATTATCACATCAATGTTTACCGCCATTATGGTTTCGCGAGCTATCGTGAACTTGATATATGGTAACAAAACTAAACTCAAATCAATTTCAATATAAGGAGCAGAACATGAATATTTTAGGAAAAACTAATTTTGATTTTATGTCTATGCGTAAGCATGCGATGATTTTGTCAGTGATACTAATCACCATTTCTATCGGCTCGTTAGTAACCAGAGGTTTGAACTTTGGATTAGATTTTACCGGTGGAACAGCAGTTGTCATTGATTTTGATAAGGTTGTGCCATTAGATGAAATTCGTGATGCTTTAAACAGCAATGAATTTGTTGATGCATCGGTACAAAATTTTGGATCAGCAAAATCTATTCAAATTCGATTTCAATCAGAGTCCGATGAAGAATCAACCAACCTTAGAGATCAGTTGGCTTTGATTATTGCACCATTAGATGAATCTGCTTTTGTCGGCAAAGGCGATTACATTGGTTCACAAGTGGGTGATGAATTGGTTGAACAAGGGTCATTGGCTATCTTATATGCGATTATTGGTATCCTATTGTATGTGACCATGCGTTTCGAATGGCGGTTCTCTGTTGGTTCTGTTGTGGCTTTGGTTCATGATGTATTAATAACCACGGGTGTCTTTTCTATCTTGCAAATGGAATTTGATTTAACCATATTGGCAGCCTTGCTGGCGGTGATTGGTTATTCATTGAATGATACCATTGTTGTGTTCGACCGTGTGCGTGAAAATTTCAGGGCCATGCGCAAGAAAACTTCAGAACAAGTGTTTAATAAATCCATTAACCAAACGCTTTCAAGAACAATTATTACTTCATTAACAACATTAATGGTGTTAGCGGCATTGTTCATTTTTGGTGGCGCCATGATTCATGGATTTGCTTTTGCATTAATTGTGGGAATCTTGATTGGTACTTATTCATCAATATTTGTAGCCAGTACAGCCACTTTAACTTTAGGTATCTCTAGAGATGATTTGTTGTCAGTTGAAAAAGAAGGCGTTAATCTCGATCACATTCCATAAGTAACACTCTTTTATAATAGATAAGATTTCAAGGATGAAATCTTTATTCTTTTCAAACTATTTTCCATTTACTCTCCTGAAAAACCCTAACTTGTATCAATTGATAATGCTGTGCTATTTAAGCTTAAATTCTTAGACTTGATAGTTTGCAATTATGGTCACTATAACATTATAATAATAACCAAATTAATCAGTTCAATAACCTAATTTATAGGTATTGCATTAATATTAAGTTGTTCAAACAGGAGATGTTTTGTGAACATTTGGAATCACATACAAAAAGTAACCGATGATAAACGTCAACTGTATTTATTAACGGTTATCGCATCTAGCGGCAGTGCACCCGGTCGTCGGGGTTTTATGATGGTTGTCGATAATCAAGATACTTTGTTTGGGTCTATTGGCGGCGGTATTATGGAATACAACCTGGTAGAACAAGCTAAACAGTTACTAGCATCCAATAAAACCACAGCCTTTTGTTCACGACAAGTGCACAGAGGCGATGCTGGTGATAGTTCGGGCATGATATGTTCAGGGGAACAAACCATAGCCTTTACACCACTTTCAGAAATGGATAAAGATTTGATCATGCTTTGTGCTAATGCGTCAATGATTCAAATTACTCAAGAGGGTATTAAACCTATAAATCATGATGAAGCTGAAAAATGTGAGATAAAATCAGAGACCAATTGGCTATATACTCAGTTGCAAAAACAATCAACCACAGTACATATATTTGGCGCAGGTCACGTGAGTGTGCCCACCTGTGAGTTATTGATGAAATTAGATTACCAAGTTAAGTTGTATGATAACCGCAGTGATATCAATACCTTAAATGACAATACAAATGTCCATTCGAAACACGTTATTGATTATGCTGATGTCATGGCGTCGGTAAATTTTAATGACAACGATTACGCCATCCTCATGACCCATAAATTTACGGAAGACAAATTGATTTTGAGTCAAATATTGGATGTTAAATTGGATTATTTAGGAGTCTTGGGCAGTAAAAATAAAATCAAAGTGATGTTTAATGCCTTGCTGAATGAAGGCCACAAACAAACAAGATTAGATAAGGTGTATGCACCAATTGGATTAGATATTCATTCAAAGACCACTGAAGAAATTGCAGTGAGTATTGTGGCTGAAATTATTAAAATTAAAAATAATTAAGATTATTCAGGACAATCCTTTACAATTGTATTGTGAAATTCCGGATCGTAATCTTTCATGAAGTTTAGTGCTTCAACATCTTTACAATCGTAATCTGTCAATATTGCTTTATAGTTGGTTTTTGCAGCTTCATAATTTTCAATTCTTAAAAAAGTATTTGCTGCTGTTCTTTTGGTATTCAATTCTAGTTTTTGAGAAGGAGTCAAATCTTGATTTTTAATGACAACTTTCTCTTGCATGGCATACCATGTACCAAAACCAATCACACCTAAAGCAATGATCGCAGAAAGAACATAGATAACTGTCTTATTGGTTTTAGATTGAAATTGTGTAATAGGCATAAACCCTTGAGTAGTATTTGAATTACTCCGGTCTAATCTGGCAATCCATTTATCAAGAATCATAGTCAACTGATCAGCAGATTGGTATCTGTCATCAGGTGATTTTGCCAATAGTTTATCTAGAATGGGTTGTAGTGCAGATTTGTCTTTTGGTAAAGCAGGTGGTGGTTCGTGAACGTGGGCATAGGATATGGCAAAAGTGTCTTCGCCTTCAAAAAGCTTTTTGCCAATCAGCATTTCATACATGACCACACCTAAGGCATATAAATCCGATCGCTCATCAATTTCTTTGCCTAAAGCCCGCTCTGGGCTCATATAATGTGGTGTACCGACTACGGCTCCAATTCGGGTAAACTCACTGACTTTGCCTTCGGCTTTGGCTATCCCAAAATCTAACAGTACAGCTTTACCATCTTCATTAAACATAATGTTTTCAGGTTTAATGTCTCTGTGCAATGTTTTACGGCTATGAGAATGAGCCAATGCACTGCTCATCTCTCTCATTATCTGCAAGACTTCGGCATCTTCTAAAGTGTTTTCACTTAACTTTTCTTTTAAATCACCACCAGGCAGAATTTCCATTGCCAAATAGTAATTACTCTCTACAACGCCACAAGCATAAACTGTGACAATATTTGGGTGATTAAATTGGGCAACAGTATCGCCTTCTTGTTTTAAGTCTTCGAGAATTTTTGGATCTGTATTACTGGGGGAAACTATTTTGATGGCCACTTTTCTTTTGGGCTGTAGTTGTTCGCCTAAATAAACCTTAGCCATGCCACCTTGACCAATTTTTTTGATCAGTTTAAAATTCGGTATTTTTAGTAATTCTTCAGACACACTTCACTCAAATATTATTTCAAACACTATTCTAACCAGAAAAATTCATAAATAAATCAATTTAGCCAACAATTTTAATATTAATCATGAAAAATATAAAGAGCATGCTAGAATGAAAATTATTCTGGCAAATATACCCCTTTTCTGATGTTTAACTACTTTGATAATCACAAAGAATCTATGCGAAAAGTCGATACGGCTTGGTTGCGTATGGAATCTCCATCAAATTTAATGATGATAACGGGCATGATGTTTTTGGACAAATTACCTGATTACCATGAATTTTTAGATATGATTGAGAAAAATTTCTTATCATATCGCCGTTTTAAACAAAAAGCTGTGATAAATTCAACCGGTACTTATTGGCAGGACGATGAGTTTTTTGATATAAAAGGCCATGTGCGCAGGGTGGCATTGCCTGGAGCAGCAAATTATGATGAGTTACAAGACTTTATCAGTGATTTGGCATCTACCCCATTGGATAAATCTAAACCATTGTGGCAATTCCATATTGTTGAAAATTATGATAAAGGTCCAGTATTGGTTTCTAGGATTCACCATTGTTATGCAGATGGCATTGCTTTAATACAAGTATTGTTATCCATGACCAGTACCAGTCGTGAGAAAAGCCTGAATTTAACCCCAGAAAGCAACAACAAAGAGCACCACAGAAAATTAGGCGTATTAAATTCAGTGGTCAATCCTGCAAAAAAACAATTTAACAACTCTATAAAAATAGCCAATCAAATTAAAGACATAGGAATCGAAGCTTTGTTAAACCCTTCTTTAATTGAAAAAGGTGTGACAGAAATGACGGACATTGCAGCCGAACTCTATAATGCATTGACCTTACCAGATGATCCACCAACTGTATTCAAATCCAAACTCAGTGTTCGTAAAAACGCTGCGTGGGCTGACTCTATAGATTTAGGCAAGGTTAAAGCCATTGCTTATGCCACTGGAACAACGGTCAATGATGTATTGATCTCTAATTTGGCTGGTGCATTACGCGAATACATGATTAAAAATAATCAAAACCCCAATGAAATAGTGATAAATGCGACTGTTCCTGTCAACTTAAGACCATTGGAACACGCTAAAAATCTGGGCAACCATTTTGGTTTGGTGTTTCTCAAGTTACCTATTTTTGAAAGCAACCCATTAAGAAGGCTGGCTTATGTTCATCAAGAGATGAATGAATTGAAGAAATCTAAGCAAGCCATTGTTTCATTTGGATTGCTCAGTGCCATAGGAATGGCGCCAGCTTCGGTTCAGAATATGCTATTGGATTTGTTTTCTAAAAAAGCCACCACAGTATTGACCAATGTACCTGGACCACAAGTGCCATTGTATATTTCTGGTACTGAGGTTCAAAAAATTATGTTTTGGGTGCCCCAAAATGGAACGATTGGTATGGGGATTAGTATTTTGTCATACAATGGAAAAGTTGAATTTGGTTTGATTGTTGATAAAAACATGGTGTCAGATCCAGAAAATGTTATCAAAGAGTTTCCAAACCAATTTGATGACTTACTCGATCACATGATGATGCATCCCTGGGATGGAGAAATTCATGAAGAGTTAATGGATTAACAATACGATTGTTCCACTTTTTTCATAAATAATTTTTCGAAAGTTGCATAGACAGGCAAGTGTAGTTTGTCCGCATGACCTTGCTTTTTCAAAAAATTGATAAAGCACATCTGCTGTTATAATTACACCAACTATATAAACACTCAATAGTTGGCGTACACAATATCATTCTTTTTTTCATCGTCCCAGAATTTTGCAAAGGTCTCTAGTATTTATAGATGCCTATGATTCAACTTTTAGAGGCTTAATATCGGTATTAACCTTTTAGTAATTCAAACAGGGCTTTAATGATTTTTTTAATGCGTTTGTCATTGGCTTTCATAAAATCTGCATCTGTACCTGATAAAACAAACCAATCGTTTAATAATGCATTGGCTTTATCCAACGAATCTAAATTCTCTTCACCACTCATGCGTTTTGAGAGCTCATTAACTTGATAAGCCAAACGCTGTTCTTTGTATTCATCTGGAGAAGCCAAACCGGTTAAGTATTCGCCTGCAATTAATATCTCACTGGCTAATTGCACAAATTTTTCAGATTTCTGATTGGCATTTTTTAAACGTTTTTCAAGCTTTTTTGCTAACTTTTTATCGGTAATGGACTTGCATTTGGCTATTTTTTCTTGTGCTTGTTCTTCAGTGATTTTTTCTAATTCTAAGTCTTGGCAGATATTGGCATATTTTTGAATGTTTTTAATTGCCAGTATGGTTTCAGAATTGGCCAAAGACGTCACTTTTTGTTTGCACGAATCAATCAATTTATTTGCTTTTAATTGTATGCCTTTGTTGTCAACTTTTAAATTGTTAAATTCATCTTTGAATTTCTCAATAAGGCCATTAATACCTTGTGCAGTTTTTTCTTTATTAATGGCAGTTTCACATGTTTCGATTAATGTGTTGGCGCTTTCATACAGTTCTTGGTTTTCTTTCTTCACATGATCACGTTGGGCTTTTATGCGATTAAATACAGCATCATTCGCTTTTCTAAAAGCTTTCCATAATTTTCTTTCTTGAGATTGGTGAACTATTCCAGCACTTTTCCATTGATGTTGTAGCGCTTTTGCTTGCTCAATGGCAGAATCTAAATCCTCTAATTCTATTAATTCGATGGCTTGTTCTACCAGTTTTTGTTTTCGGCGCTCTGCTACTTTGTATGATTCTTTTAAATGGGCATCAATTCTGGCTGTTCCAGATCTAATTCTTGCCGCACATTTTCCCCTAACTTTAGGTGGAACTTTGTCTAAATTTCGCAATTGGCTTATAGCGCTTCTGACCATACGTGCTAAATCCCGATCATCTGTTTCTTCCAAATTGACATCATGAAGTGCTTGGATATCGATTTCAACTTGTTCTAATTTATTGCCCCAAATTTCTGATCTTTTTTCAAAAAACTTTTGAGCAGGTTTAAACAAAGCCTCTTGTACTGCACGGAATTGGCTGTATAGTTCTTGGTTACGTACTCCATATCTATCGCCTTCTAATTTTTCATGGTCCTCCATGTCCTTCCACAATTTATTTGATTCCTTCATTTTCTTTAAAAGAGCATCAGGATGTGTGCCTGTGCCGATGAGTTCTTTTAGCTCATCAATGAGGCCGATGCGTGCTTTGTCATTACTCCAAGTTTGCCATTGGCGCAATTCTTTCAATTCGTTCCAGACAGAATCAAATTGAAATTTATTTTCTTTGATTAATGGATGGAACCCAGCAATCTTTTTGTTTTCAGCTATTTTGTTTATTGCGACTTTTGCCTCCGCTAAATGGCCTTCTTTAATCAATTTTTGCACTGTAGTAATGGCATCAACTGCTTTTTGAGCTGCTTGGTCGCGTAAGACGGCTGAATTCTCGATGCTCTCAGCAAGTTTTAACATGGCTTTATCAAAGCGTGCTTTCAATGTACTAAATGCTGTGCCTTTGTGAGCAGATTTTGCTTGATCATCCCACATTTTGCGAAAATTGGTGATTTGATTGGGTTGGTTGTATTTGTTTTTAAGCGCAGCATCTAATTTATCCACAACATTCAATAGGCTTTCTGGTAAGTCTTGTTGTTTAGATTGAGCGTCTCTTATTGTTTTTAATTCAGCTAAAACTGTTTCAAACTCTTCTTTTTGACCAGCGTCTGCATGGCTTAAATCAAATCCAGAATATTTGCTAATTTGGGTTTGTATTTCTTCCCATGTTGCTGATTTGTTGTCTGCCAAAGATGTTTTGAGTTCTGTAATTTTACTGTTTATTCTTTGTAATCTTTGTTGGTTAAGAAATTCTTCTCGTTGTTCTGGATCAAATGTTAGACATGCTGTTCTGTAAGCACCATCAAAACGTTGGCTAAATGTATTTAGGTTATCGTCTTGTTTTAATTCTTGCCATTTAGCATATATTTTTTCTACATCAGTTTTGCTAGATGTACTGGTGTTATGAATAAGTTTTTCCATTTGTTCGCACAAATCTAACGCTTTCTTATGGACGACCTTAGCATTATCACTATCACCTTCGAGTTTTGTTTGAATGGATTTAAAAGATGTCTTGTCTTTGTTCTTAATCAGTTTTGCTATGCGTTTTAATGTGGCAGGTTTTGTGATTTTACTCACAAGTAATTGACGTAATTCTTTGTCTTTTTCAGTAACCAATAAATCACCAAGTAAACCTTGTTTTTCTATTTTATTAATACAGAATTCACGGATAGCTTTATTGCTGGATTGATTGGCAGCCATTTCTATGGTTTTTACATCAGTTGTTTGTCTGATGATTGCTAATTGTGCATCATCTTGAGTATTTTTGATCCAATCTTGAATGATTTTATAGGCAGCAGTTTTAACTGTTTTGTGTGAATCATTTTCTGCAATTTTTGACAAAAGTGCATAGTCATCAAGTCGACGCAATGCAGCAGTTCTTACCAATTCTGATTCGTCATTTTGACTGATGTTGTTCAATTGTGCTTTTAATTCTGGTGAGGTATCATGTGTCACTGCTTGTGCTCGGATACTTGCGTCTTTATTTTTCCAGTTGGGTTTTTTAAAAATATTTAGAATACTCATGCTACTTTTCTCTCTAGTAAATTTTTAGTAATAAACAATAATTGTTTCTCCGCATCGTTAATAGAATATAACTTGCGGGCGATAGGTTTTTGATTGATTTGTTTGAGAAACCAACCAATGTGTGATCTTGCAATCATCATGCCTTTGTATTCACCATAAAATTCATGCAGATTTTCAACATGTTGATACATGGTTTGAATAATCTCATTGTTTGATGGTCTGGGTAAAAGGTGACCCGTTTCTAGGTAATGCAAAACTTCACGAAAAATCCAAGGATTGCCTTGAGCAGCCCTTCCAATCATGATGCCATCACAACCTGTTTCTTTATAAATTCTTTCTGCTTTTTGTGGGGTATCAATATCACCATTGGCAATCACAGGTATGTCAATATTTTGCTTAACCATTGTAATGTGTTTGAAATCAGCAAATCCTTTGTATTTTTGTACACGTGTTCTGCCATGGATAAACAAGGCTTTGACTCCACAATCTTGGGCAATTTGGGCAATCTCTAATGCATTGATGCTATTTTCATCTATGCCTAATCTAATTTTTAAGGTAACTGGACAATCTACAGCTTGAACGGTAGCTTGTAAAATATCCTTAACTAAATCAGGGTGTGCCAGCAGGGCCGAACCACAGGATTTTTTATAAACTTTTTTTGCCGGACATCCCATGTTGATATCAATTATTTGTGAACCATTCTCAACATTAAATTGTGCAGCAATGGCCATTTTTTCTGGATCAGATCCTGCAATTTGAGTGACTATTGGTCCTGGCTCTCCATCATGGTTCATTCTAAATCGGGTCTTTGCGGATTTTAACAACGATAAATCACAAGTCAGCATTTCAGAAACTAAATAACCTGCACCTAATTTACGACACAATTGTCGAAAAGGCCTATCTGTCACACCAGACATGGGTGCCAATGCAACCGAGTTTGGCATGGTGTATGGGCCGATTTTTAGGATGGGTAATTTCATGTGTTTTTAGACCAAAGCCGCTGCTATTTTAAAACCAGACACCCAAGTACCTACAGCTGATCCAACATTTGTAAGGATAAACACCAATAATATCCTGGTGACAGGATTTCTCCACCAGCCTTTTAATTCCGAAGCATCTGTTTGCAAATCTTCAAAATCGCCGACTTTTGGCTTACGGAAATAGGTTTCTACAAGCGCTGCAACCATGCCGGCTGCCACAGCTGGGTTTAATGATGTCAGTGGGGCTGCTAAAAATGCAGTGACTATGGTCACGATATGAGCACGGGCAACAGCTGCTCCAACTGCGGCTAAAACACCATTAAAAAGTACCCATGTTTTAATCAAGTCCCAACCCAGATCAGGTGATCGACTAAAGCCAATGGTAAACCCGGCGATGATGACTGCTGTAATAATCCAAGGAAGGAATTTTACCCATTTTGCACCTGGTGGAATAATATCAAGATCTTCAACAGTTTTATCGGCTTCTATTTTATTTTCAATTGATTCACACATGCCTTTTAAATGGCCTGCACCGATGACTACCAATATGTTTTCAGACTGAGTGTCTTTGGTTTCTTGTAATAGTCGAGCAGCCATATAATCATCGCGTTCATGAATAAGGCTTTTGTACAATGGTTGTGACTCATCAGCAAAATCAGAGAATGTGCTTTCTAGTACATCGCCAGTTTTAAGTTTTTCTATTTCTTCTGCTGTGATGTCTTCTTTTTCAAAAAAGCCACCAAAGCTAAACATGAGACCAAATTTATCTAAAAACTTCATAGAACGCCATGCCCTTTTCATGGTGGTACGGATGTTACGGTCTATTTTCCAGAGTGTTAAATTTTTATCATCAGCTTGCTTGATGGCTGCTTTCATTTCAGCACCTGGTTCGACACCTAATTGTTTGGCCAAACGGTTTTGATAGGCAGACAGAGCTAAGTTGACAGCAATCATGCTGGTTTGTTTGTTTTTAATGATTTTTAACAAGTCCATGTTTTTATATTTGTCTGGGTTGGTCATGGCTTCAAAACGCATCTCGTCCAACTCAATGGCAACTGTATCAAAGGCATTGGTGTCCAATAGCTCATTGACTTTATCGACGCTAGTTTGAGAAACGTGAGCTGTACCCAATATGACAAAGTTCTTACCATCTTGTGATATGATTTTATGCGGTTGATTTTCAAGAATGGCTTGAATTTCTGTGTTGTTTTGCAAGGGCTTATCCTAAATTTACAAAACCAGAGATTTTATCACTGCTTAAGAAATTGCTAAAGAAATATATTGAAAACTCAGCAAGTAAGCCAGTGGACGCTGCCGCATTTGAAAATTAGTACATGTTTTAATGGTATATTGTTATCATTCAGTAATATATTCATCATATATATGATTTGAGTGAAATAGGATTACATGTATAATGGTCTATGAACTTTACAATAAAATTTTTACCAGTTTAATCTATGAAAATATCCCATACTCCGATTATCAATAGTGGTGATCCCGATCAAAAAAGACAAGAAATAAAAAAATACTTTAATGAAACCTATGATCTTTATGAAGATTTATTTAATCTCATAGTGAATGAAAAGGGTTATTTTGAAAAAGCAGACCGATTGCGTCATCCTCTGGTATTTTATTTTGGACACACCGCGACATTTTTCGTTAATAAATTATTGGTTGCAAAAATCATACCCGATCGTGTATGTTCGCGAATGGAAGCCATGTTAGCCATTGGTGTTGATGAAATGTCATGGGATGATTTGGATGAACAAAATTATCAATGGCCAACAGTTGATGAAGTCCAGGATTATCGAAACAAAGTTCGTAAAGTGGTTAATGAATTGATTGATGAATTGCCTTTGTCAGTTCCAATTAAATGGGAAGACCCTTTTTGGATTGTGATGATGGGCATAGAACATGAGCGCATTCACCTTGAAACGTCATCTGTTTTAATACGTCAATTACCTATTTCCTATGTAAAACCAAATCCTAATTGGCCTATATTTGAAAATATGACAACAGATGTCCCAGAGAATCAACTGGTTCAAGTGGTTGAGGGGACGGTTAAACAAGGCAAAGAAATGTCTGCAGAAACATATGGATGGGACAACGAATATGGCCTAAAAATTACCGATGTGGCTGAATTTAAAGCCAGTAAATTTTTGGTTAGCAACAAAGAGTTTTTGGCGTTTGTCGAAGATGGAGGATACGCAGTAGAACAATGGTGGACTAAAGAAGGTTGGGAATGGTTGCAATTTAAGAAATCAACCTGTCCGACATTTTGGATTGAGTCTGATGGTGATTATAAATACCGCAGCTTGACTGAGATAATCGACATGCCATGGAGTTGGCCTGTTGATGTCAACTATCTAGAAGCCAAAGCTTTTTGTCATTGGTTAAGTGCGATAAAAGGAAAAAAAATACGATTGCCAACTGAAGCAGAATACTATCGAATTTATGATGAAAATTTTGATGAAATTGAATTTAAAAAAGGGTCATTGAAAACCAATACAAATCTAGAGTTGTGTGCTTCTTCTTGTCCTGTTGATACATTTGCACACGGTGACTTCTACAATGTAGTTGGGAATGTTTGGCAGTGGACAGAGACTGCAATTGATGGTTTAAAAGGATTTAAGGTTCATCCATCGTATGATGATTTTTCTGTACCAACTTTTGACGGAAAACACAATTTAATTAAAGGAGGTAGCTGGATTTCGACTGGCAACGAATTGTTGAGAGACTGTCTCTTATACACATCTCCGAGCCCACGAGACAGGCAGAAATCTCGTA
>OJDV01000514.1_pt1 | contig 13626 bp, 9 predicted proteins | sample 1592911 | NCBI WGS metagenome assembly OJDV01 (sample SAMN05416860, study PRJEB24817) | seawater metagenome | isolation source: Sea water | place: Canada:Atlantic | collected 2013-11 | reverse complement strand
TCGCTCAAGAATTATCAATGGATTTAGTCAAAAACATGAAACCTCGTAATATTGGTCCAGGAGGTATGTCTGGTCGTGTTACAAGCATTGATGTAGTTCATAATAACACAGACATTATGTACGTAGGTACAGCTTCTGGAGGTTTATGGAAATCTACATCTGGAGGCATTAAATGGGATCCTATTTTTGAACAAGAAGCAACCGGTTCTATTGGTGCTGTTGCCGTACAACAATCAAATCCTAGTGTGATTTGGGTTGGAACTGGCGAAGGTAATCCTAGAAATAGTATAAATGGTGGTTATGGTATTTATAAATCACTTGATGCAGGTAAAACTTGGGACTTGATGGGCTTAGAAAAAACACGTCATATTCATCGTGTAATTATTGATCCTACAAATCCTGATATTGTTTATGCTGCTGCCATTGGCTCTCCTTGGGGAGAACATCCTGAACGCGGTATTTTTAAAACAACAGATGGTGGTATTACTTGGGTAAAAATTCTATTTGCTAATAATAAAACAGGAGCTGCAGACTTAGTTATGGATCCATCAAATCCAAACAAATTAATTGCTGCACTTTGGGAACATAAAAGAGATCCTTGGTTTTTTAATTCTGGTGGTGAAGGTTCTGGATTACATATTACTCATGATGGTGGTAATACTTGGAAAAAGGTTACAGATCAAGACGGTTTCCCTAAAGGTAATTTGGGTCGCATTGGTGTTGCTATTGCTGCTAACAAACCAAATATTGTTTATGCACTTGTTGAGGCTAAAAAGAATGCGCTATACAAGAGTGAAGATGGTGGTGTAAACTGGAAAAAAGTAAATGATAAATCTAGTGGACGAGGTGGTGAAGGTATAGGAAATAGACCTTTTTATTACGCTGAAATCTATGTAGATCCTCAAAATGAAAATCGTGTCTATTCAGTTTTTACTTATATAAATGTATCTGAAGATGGAGGAAAAAGCTTTAACCAATTAATGCCAGCTTATGGTGTAAGCAATGGCGTTCATCCTGATCATCATGCTTGGTGGATTCATCCTACTAATGGTGATTTTATGATTGATGGTAATGATGGCGGAATGAATATCACTAAGGATGGCGGAAAAAATTGGCGTTTTATTGGAAACTTGCCTGTAGCACAATTCTACCATATTAATGTAGATAATGAAATTCCATATAATGTATATGGTGGCATGCAAGATAATGGATCTTGGAGAGGTCCTGCATATGCATGGCGAGTTCAAGGTATTAGAAATAGTTATTGGCAGGAAATTAGCTTTGGGGATGGCTTTGATGTCGTACCAGATAAAGATGATTCTCGTTTTGGTTGGTCTATGAGTCAGCAAGGTTATGTAAGTAGATATGATTGGCAAACTGGGAATAATTTCACGGTTAAGCCTACGCATTCAGATCCAGAAGTAGAGCTCCGTTTTAATTGGAATTCTGCTATTAATATTGATCCATTTGATAATAGCACACTGTACTTCGGAAGTCAGTTTGTTCATAAATCAACTGATAAAGGACAAACATGGACGGTTATTTCGGAAGATCTAACGACTAATGATCCTGAAAAGCTAAAACAAAACGAAAGCGGCGGATTAACAATGGATGCTACAGGAGCTGAAAACCATTGTTCAATTTTGGTTATTGAACCTTCTACCCTAGAACAAAATATGTTCTGGGTTGGTACTGATGATGGACAAGTACATTATACGCAAAATGGTGGACAAACCTATACAGACGTTACTAAAAATATTAAGGGTTTACCTGCTGGAAGTTGGATTCCGCAAATAAAGGCTTCTAATAAAAATAAAGGTGAAGCACTTTTAGTCGCTAATGACTACCGTCGATTTAATTTTACACCTTATGTATATCGTACAAAAGATTATGGTAAAACATGGCAACGTATTGCTGATGGGAATGATGTAGAAAGCTATGCCTTATCAATTGTTGAAGATCCGGTGGAGAAAAACTTAGTGTTCTTAGGCACAGATGATGGATTATATGTTTCAATTGATGCAGGAACCGCATGGACAAAATGGACCCAAGGGTTTCCAACTGTATCTGTCAAAGATTTAGTGATTCATCCTAGAGAACATGATTTAATTATAGGAACATTTGGTCGTGCTGCCTGGGTTTTAGATGATATTCGTCCACTTAGAGCAATGGCTAAAAACAAACAAATTGTAAATCAGAAATTAGAATTATTTGCACCACCAACAGCATACCAAGCTGCTTACCAACAACCGACTGGAAGTCGTTTTGGAGCTGATGGTATGTATCATGGTGAGAATAGAGGTTCTGGAGCCATCTTTTCATATTTTGTACAAATAGATGAAACTAAAAAAGACGAAACTACCGAAAATGATACTGAAGAAGACATTGACGAAGATGTAGCTGAAGCTGAAAATGAAAAAGATGAAACAAAAGTAAAATGGGACTCGTTAACCATGAAAATCTATGATGGCGAACGATTAATTCGTACACTCAGGCAAAAAGTTCCTGATTCTACAGGTATTCATAAATGGTCTTGGTCTATGGATGAAGCTGGAGTTTCTGGACCATCTCGAAAAATTAGAAAACAAAATAGAGAACCAAGTGGAGTTATTGTAAAACCTGGAGCTTATAAAGCTGTATTGCATTTTGGTGATCAATCCTCTGAAGAAACTATTACTGTTGAGTCTGATCCTCGATTAGATGTTTCAATAACTAATACCAATGAAGTGTATGCTGCTTCAAAAAGACTTGAAAAAATGCAGGAGACAGTAGCAAATGCTGTTAAACAACTCGTTGAAAGCAAACAAATTGCTAATACATTTAAAGGAGACTTAAGCAAATTAGATAAGGATCAATATAAAGATGATATTAAAGCTTCTAAAAACTTAATTAAAGACATTGACGTACTCATCGACTTATTTTTAGGTAAAGAAGATAAACGTCAGGGAATTACGAATACGTCAGTTGTTACAGTTACAGATCGATTAGACATGGCAAGCTGGTATGTTAGTTCTAGACAAAATGGATTAACAAGTACTGAAGACACATTGATAAAACAAGCAGAAGATGCCGTAAAAGACGCGCTTGAAAAAACAAATATGTTTTTTAATGACTCTTGGAAAGAGTATCAAACTAAGATGGAAGCAATACAAACTAATCCGTTTAAAGAGATCAGCACATTTAAATTAGATTAATCAATACAACAGAATTTAAACTAAAAAAAGCTCTAAAATATTAGAGCTTTTTTTTTATTCGATACGTCTTAGCCCTTCAATATTTTCTAACCTTATCCTTTTGCCTTTAGTAGAAATTAAACTTTCCTTTTTAAATTGTGAAAGTATCCTAATAGCAGATTCTGTGGCAGTTCCAACAACATTAGCATAGTCTTCTCTTGACAAAACCACACTTAAATAACCATCATCATCAACTCCAAAACTGTTATGTATATATATTAATATATCAGCTAATCGTTCTCTAACTGATTTCTGAGCCATATTAACAATAATGTCTTCAGAATCCTTTAAATCCTTAGCCATGTTCTTTAAAACATCCATTGTGAATTTAGGATTGTTTTGAAGGTCTCCCATGATTTCTCTCTTAGGAATAAAACAAACTTCCATATCATTAAGTGCAACAGCGCTTAAATTTGCCGATTCGTCTCCAACCAATGAACGTTGCCCTAATAAGTCACCTTTGACAACTAATTTTACAATTTGATCCTTACCATTAGCACTTAGCTTTGATAATTTGCAAATACCATCTTTAATACAATAGACACCATTAATGGTTTCTCCTTCTTCAAAAATAACTTCGCCTTTTTTTACAAATCTAGATGTTTTACATCCAGAAATTCGAAGCAATTCCTCTTTCGTCAGAGCTTTTAATGAATTAAATTCTCTTACGATGCACTGTTCACATCTACTCATACCTAATAAAATCTATATCTTCAAAAATACTAAAAACATGACAAAAATCATAGTTTAAATCACACTCTTTGTTAACCTTTGCAATCAGGTATAAATGAGCAAATAATTATGGAGCAAACAACTTGTTTCCACTGTGGTGATAATTGTAATACAACAATCATCTACCATAACGACAAAAACTTCTGTTGTAATGGCTGTAAAACCGTTTATGAGATTTTCTCTGAAAACGATTTAACATGCTACTACGACATGCAATCTTCTCCTGGAGCAATCCCAAAAGAAATTGAAGGTAAATACGATTTTCTTTCAAAAGACAACATTGTTGATAAATTAACAGAATTCAATGATGGTAAAACGCAGATTGCTACCTTATTTATTCCTCATATTCATTGTAGTTCTTGTATATGGATATTAGAAAACCTCAATAAATTAAATCCTTTTATCACATCATCACAAGTCAATTTCGGAAAGAAAACTGTGCGTGTAACGTACAAGTCTGAAACCTGTTCGCTTAAAGATGTTGTACTCTTACTAAGTTCTATAGGATACGAGCCATATATTTCTTTAGACGATTTTAAAACGGGAACACAAAATGTTAATCGTAGTCTTATTTATAAAGTAGGCATAGCCGGTTTTGCTTTTGGAAATGTGATGTTTTTATCATTTCCAGAATACTTTCAAGTCGATGGTTTTTGGATAGAAAAATACAAACCTTTATTTCGCTGGCTAATGTTTGCCTTTTCTCTTCCAGTAGTTTTCTACGCTGGACGGGATTATTTCGTTTCTGCATACAAAGGTTTAAGTTCTAAATTATTAAATATTGATGTACCAATTGCCTTAGGTATTGCCGTCTTATTTATTAGAAGTACTGTTGAAATTGCATTCGATTTAGGTTCTGGCTTTTTTGATAGTCTAACAGGTTTGGTTTTCTTTTTATTACTCGGAAAGTTCTTCCAACAAAAAACATATACATTTTTATCTTTTGAACGGGATTATAAATCATACTTCCCAATTGCTATTACCAAAATAAACAAGCAAGGTGACGAAACACCTATTCAGGTCTATGATATTGAAAAAGGAGACCGTTTGCTTATTAGAAACGAAGAATTAATTCCGGTAGACGGCATCCTTATTAATGGAAAAGCAAAAATCGATTATAGCTTTGTTACTGGAGAATCTGAAGCACTTAGGAAACAATCTGGAGATAAATTATTTGCTGGTGGAAAACAAACATCTGGTGTTATTGAAATGGAAGCGATCAAATCGGTTGAGCAAAGTTACTTGACTCAATTATGGAGTAATGATGTCTTCAGTAAAAATAAAGAAGATGGTTTCACAACTTTAACCAATACCATAAGTAAACGTTTTACAATCATCGTCTTAAGTATTGCATTTATCGCAACAATATTTTGGTTATTTACAGACCCTTCTAAAGCAATGAATGTATTTACGGCAGTACTGATAATTGCTTGTCCCTGTGCTATTGCTTTATCTGCTCCATTTACGTTTGGTAATTTGCTGCGCATCTTCGGAAAGTTAAAATTCTATGTAAAAAATGCTTCGGTAATTGAGCAATTAGCAGCGATTAATACAATTATTTTTGATAAGACTGGAACCATAACTTCCAATAAAAGAAGTACTGCCAATTATGATGGAATTGCCTTAACGTCTTCCGAAGAGTTACTATTAAAGAACACCCTTCGAGGCTCAAATCATCCTTTAAGCAGAACATTATATGACATTTTAGACGAGCACAATATTATTACTTTAAATAATTTTGAAGAACATTTAGGTAAAGGTATTGAGGCTTCTCATAATAACGAACACATTAAAATTGGTTCGGCAAGTTTTGTTGGTTCCGAAGAATTGTCTGTACTAAATACTGCTGTACATATTAGCACAAACAATCAATACAAAGGAAAGTATACGTTTTACAATAGCTATAGAAAAGGATTGTCTAAATTATTCAATAGTCTTAAAAAGCAATTTGACTTGGTGATACTTTCTGGAGATAATGAGGGTGAATTTGATAATCTTAAAAAGTTACTCCCTTCGAAAACCAAATTAATCTTTAATCAAAAACCAGACGACAAGCTAGAATACATTAAATATCATCAAACTGAAGGTGCAAAAGTACTTATGATTGGTGATGGACTTAATGATGCTGGTGCCTTAGCACAAAGTAATGTTGGCATAGCAATATCTGAAAATGTGAACGTCTTCTCTCCTGCTTGTGATGCCATTTTAGATGCTTCTAAATTTAATCAATTATACAGTTTTATTAAAGCTTCAAAAAGCGCAATTACAATTATAAAATGGAGTTTCGTTTTATCATTTATATATAATATCATCGGGCTTTATTTTGCTGTTACTGGTCAGTTAGCTCCTGTCGTTGCAGCAATACTAATGCCATTAAGTTCAATAAGCATAGTCATATTTACAACAATCGCAACAAATATTGTTGGAAGAAAATTATCAAAATCATGAAGACATCGTTAATTCAAAAATATAATATTCCAGGTCCAAGATATACGAGTTATCCAACAGTTCCATTTTGGGACGAAGCTCAATTCACCAAAGACAAATGGCTAGAGACTTTTAAAACGTCTTTTGAAGAAAGTAATAGTGAACAAGGCATTAGCTTATATATTCATCTTCCTTTTTGTGAAAGTTTATGCACGTTTTGTGCCTGTCATAAGCATATTACCAAACGACATTCTATGGAAGAAAGCTACATCGAAACCGTTTTAAAAGAATGGAAATTATATGTCGATTTAATGTCTTCTCGACCGATTATAAAAGAAATTCATTTAGGTGGTGGAACACCAACATTTTTCTCAAGCGAGAACTTAGGCAATCTGATTAATGGGTTATTAGAGCCTTCAGAATTGCATAGTGACTATGAATTTAGTTTTGAAGGTCATCCAAACAATACAACAAAAAAACAACTTCAAACGCTCAATGACTTAGGATTTACACGCGTCAGTTTTGGAATTCAAGACTATGACGCCACAGTTCAGAAAGCGATACATCGTATTCAATCATTTGAACAAGTTAAAAAAGTAACCGAATGGTCAAGAGCTATAGGCTATACGTCTATAAGTCATGATTTAATTTTTGGATTACCATTTCAGAATATAGAAACCATGACAGAAAGCATTAATAAAACAAAACTTTTACGACCTGATCGTATTTCGTTTTATAGTTACGCTCATGTGCCTTGGGTAAAAGGTGTTGGTCAACGTGGTTTCAATGAAGACAATTTGCCAAAAGGAGATGAAAAACGAGCGTTGTATGAAACTGGCAAGCAACTCCTAACCGATTTAGGTTATGAAGAAATTGGTATGGATCATTTTGCTTTAAAAAGTGATCACTTATATAAAGCGACAATCAATAAAACATTACATCGTAATTTCATGGGTTACACTGCGAATACGACCCAAGTTATGATTGGTTTAGGAATGTCTTCTATTAGTGATAGTTGGTATGGGTTTGCGCAAAACGTCAAAACGGTAAAAGACTATGAGCGCATTGTAAATTCAGGAGAAATCCCTATATTCCGTGGGCATATTTTAACTGATGAAGATTTAGTAATTAGACAGCATATTTTAAATATTATGTGTCAGTTAGAAACATCATGGTCTGATCAAAATTTAAAATTTCCAAAAATTGAGATGGTTTTAGAGTCATTAAAAGAAGCTCAAAAAGACGGATTAATTCTTGTTGAAAAGGACTCCTTAAAAGTTCCTGAAGAGGCTAAACCATTTATTAGAAATATATGCATGGGATTTGATTTAAGACTTCATGAAAGTCGGCCAGAAACCCAAGTATTTTCTATGACAATATAATTTTTTTCAAATATGACATTTGTCATATTATATAAGTGCAAACCAATGTAATTTTGAATTATAACTTCTAAGTAGGTATGAGTGTTATATATATTTTATTAAGTATCAGTATTATCGTAGCAATCTTGTTTTTTATAGCCTTTATAGCAGCTGTAAAAAGCGGACAATATGATGATAGCTATACACCTTCTGTTAGAATGCTTTTTGAAGACGAACTCGTTAAAGAGCAACCAAAACCATCTGTTAAATCAAAAAAAGACTAATTAAATTATTATGGAAGTCCAACAGTTTCATTACGATAACAAAATCGTCAAAAATTTCCTCTATGCAACAATGCTTTGGGGAGTTGTAGGAATGTTAGTGGGTTTACTGCTAGCATTTATGTTTTTATTCCCAAATTTAACCGACGGTATTTCGTGGTTAAGTTTTGGTCGACTTAGACCATTACACACCAATGCGGTTATTTTTGCCTTTGTAGGTAACGCCATTTTTGCAGGTGTGTACTACTCATCTCAACGTTTGCTTAAAGCTAGAATGTTTAGCGACCTTCTAAGTAAAGTCAATTTTTGGGGCTGGCAATTAATCATCGTTGGAGCCGCAATCACACTTCCGTTAGGATATACAACTTCTAAAGAATATGCTGAATTAGAATGGCCATTTGATATTGCCATTGCAGTTGTTTGGGTCGTTTTTGGTTGGAACTTGATAGGAACTATTCTTAAAAGAAGACAACGTCACCTTTATGTAGCTATTTGGTTTTACCTAGCAACATTTGTAACGGTTGCCGTACTTCATATTTTTAATAGTTTAGAATTACCTGTAAGCGGGCTTAAAAGTTACTCAGTTTATGCTGGTGTGCAAGATGCCTTAGTTCAATGGTGGTATGGTCACAATGCGGTTGCATTTTTCTTAACTACACCATTCTTAGGTTTAATGTACTACTTTGTACCTAAAGCGGCCAACAGACCTGTATACTCATATCGATTATCTATTGTTCACTTCTGGTCACTGATATTCATATACATTTGGGCTGGACCTCACCATTTATTATATACAGCTTTACCAGAATGGGCTCAAAATTTAGGTGTTGCATTTTCTATAATGTTACTAATGCCTTCTTGGGGTGGAATGATTAACGGACTACTAACACTTCGTGGTGCTTGGGATAAGGTACGAACAGATCCTGTTCTAAAATTTATGGTTGTGGCAATTACTGGGTATGGTATGGCAACCTTTGAAGGTCCTATGTTATCTCTAAAAAATGTAAATGCTATTGCGCATTTTACCGATTGGATTATCGCCCACGTTCACGTAGGTGCTTTAGCTTGGAATGGCTTCCTAGCTTTCGGTATGATTTATTACTTAATTCCACGTTTAGTTAAAACAAAATTATATTCTACAGCCTTAGCGAATGTCCATTTTTGGATTGGCACACTTGGTATCATAATGTATGCATTACCTATGTATGTTGCTGGATTCACACAAGCAAGTATGTGGAAACAATTTAATCCTGATGGAACTTTAGTTTATGGAAACTTCTTAGAAACAGTTTCTGAAATTATACCAATGTATTGGATGCGTGCTATTGGAGGTACTCTCTTTATAGCTGGTATGTTGATCTTAGTTTATAATATCATTATGACTATTAGAAAAGGTAGTCCAGTAACTGATGAATTAGCAGAAGCTCCAGCATTACAAAACGTTTCTAAAAAACGTGTTGCTGGTGAAGGATGGCATACTTGGTTAGAACGTAAGCCTGTTAAATTGACCATTCTTGCAACTGTCGCTATTTTAATTGGTGGTATTGTACAAATTGTACCAACCATCATGGTAAAATCAAATATACCTACAATTAGTAGCGTAAAACCTTATACTCCATTAGAACTAGAAGGTAGAGATTTATACATTAGAGAAGGTTGTGTTGGTTGTCACTCTCAAATGGTTAGACCATTTAGAAGTGAAGTTGAACGCTATGGTGAATATTCTAAAGCTGGAGAATTTGTTTACGATCACCCATTCCTTTGGGGAAGTAAACGTACTGGACCAGATTTACATCGTATAGGTGGAAAGTATTCTGATAACTGGCATCTCAACCACATGTATGATCCACAAAGTACCTCATCAGGTTCTATTATGCCTGCTTATCAATGGCTAGTGAGAGATGAACTTGACAAATCTTTAACTGAAGCTAAAATGGAAGCTATGGTAACCCTTGGTGTTCCATATACTGAAGACGAAATAGCTAATGCACAACAATCCATGTTAGAACAAGGAACTCAAATTGAGGAAAACTTGTATTCAGACCCTGATTTTGCTAAAAATTATGAAGCCGACAAACAAGCTGGCGGACAAGAATTTATAGAGATGCGTAATCGTGAAATCGTTGCAATCATTGCATACTTACAGCGATTAGGTACAGACATTAAAGTAAAAGATGCTGAAGTATCATCAACTCAAAACTAATTTATCATGCTAAAATTTGTAAAAAACCATATGGAAAGCATCACAGGAATAGAAATCTATCCTATGATCTCCTTACTTATATTTTTCAGTTTTTTCGTCATCCTATTCTGGTGGGTAATCACTGCAAAAAAAGAATATATAAACAAGGTAAGTAGCCTTCCTTTAGACAACCAAAACACTACAGAATTATGAGAAATTTTATTCCTTCTTGGTTAAGAGTACCTGTTGTATTCTTTATTATAATGGGTATCGTAGAATACACTATTGATTCTGGTGAGAAACCAGCATTTATTGAAGAACCAATGGTACTATTATTCTTAGTATTAGTGCTATTAATAATCATTGCTATTGAAGCTATAGTGTCTTCAATAAAAAATGTATTATATCAAAGTTTAGATGAAGAATCTAGAGCAAGATTTGATGCTAAAAAGTCTAAAACTCCAGCATTAATAACTTGGATTGATGAAACTTACAATAAGCTAGTAGGTACAAAACCTATGGCAGAAGAACATGAAATCATCTTAGATCATAACTATGATGGTATTAAAGAATTAGATAATAATCTTCCGCCATGGTGGATCTATGGATTTTATGCAAGTATTGTTTTTGCAGCGATTTATTTGGTTCGTTTTCATGTCCTTAATGGAGAAAACCAATATGATGAGTTGGAATCTGATTTAGTACAAGCAAAACTTGATATTGAAGAATATAAGAAAACTGCTAAAGATTTAGTTGACTTTAATACAGTTGAACTATTAACTGATGCTGGTGATTTGAAAGCTGGACAAAAACTGTTTGATTTGAACTGTGTCGCTTGTCATAAAGCTGATGGTGGAGGTGGAATTGGTCCCAACTTAACTGATAAAAATTGGATTTTAGGTGGTGGAATTAAGAACGTCTTTAAAACAATTTCTGAAGGTGGTCGTGACGGAAAAGGTATGATTGCTTGGAAACAAAGTTTGAAACCTTCTGAAATGGCTCAGATCTCTAGTTATGTCCTTCAATTTGAAGGTACAACACCTGCTGAACCAAAAGCTGCCGAAGGTGATATTTGGGTAGATGAAAATGCACCAGTTGAAGAAATAATAGAAGATTAATTTTTTATTGACTTTACAGATTAATATCTGCTAAGCCTCAAAATAAGATTATCATGAACACCCCAGAAAACGAAACGTTTAGAGATTCCATTGGCACAATCAATGAAGATGGTAATCGTGCTTGGGTATTTCCTAAAAAACCTAGTGGATGGTTTTATGAAAAACGCAAAATTGTAAGCTATGTATTATTAGCCTTTCTTTTTGCTGCACCATTCATTAAAATAAACGGAAATCAGTTTTTAATGTTTAATGTGTTAGAACGACGTTTTAACATATTTGGATTCCCATTTTGGCCTCAGGATTTTCACTTGTTTGTGATATCTATGCTAATTGGTGTGATTTTTATCACATTATTTACAGTAGGTTTTGGTCGTATTTTTTGTGGATGGATTTGTCCGCAAACTATATTTATGGAAATGGTATTCCGAAGAATAGAATACTGGATTGATGGAGATAGAAATAAACAAAGAAAATTACAACGACAAAAATGGAACGCTGAAAAAATCAAGAAGCGTGTCTTAAAATGGTTTATCTTTTTAGTCATATCCTTTTTAATCGCTAATATATTTTTAGCATATATAATAGGAAGTGACAAACTACTAAGATATATCATTGACGGACCATTTGAGCATTTAGGCACTTTGTTTCCGTTGATTATTTTCACTGGAGTTTTCTATTTTGTGTTTGCATGGTTTAGAGAACAAGTATGTATCATCGCTTGTCCTTACGGAAGACTACAAGGTGTTCTTTTAGACAACAAATCTATCGTAGTAGCTTATGATCATAAACGTGGTGAAAGCGAAAACGGGAGAAAGAAGTTTAGAAAAAACGAAGATCGCGAAGAGCTAGGTCATGGTGATTGTATTGATTGTTTGCAATGTGTAAATGTTTGTCCGACAGGAATAGACATTAGAAACGGAACACAATTAGAATGTGTTAACTGTACAGCTTGTATTGATGAATGTGATCACATTATGGAAAGCATTAATCTTCCTAAAGGATTGATTAGATATGCGAGTGAAGAAAATATTGAGAAAAAAGAGAAATTTGAATTTTCTCCAAGATTAAAAGGATATACAGCCGTTTTAGTCATTCTCACTGGTGTATTAATTGGGATGTTACTCTTAAGAAATGATGTTGAAGCAAGAGTTTTACGATTACCAGGACAACTCTATGAGCACAAAGGTGAAACTGTTATAAGTAATGTCTTTACCTATAAACTCATTAATAAAACTACACAGAAGATTGAAGATGTCAATTTTAAATTACGTAGTTATAAAGGAGAGATTAAATTGGTTTCTAATACAGGTGAAGTTGAAGTTCCTGAACAAGGACTAGCAGAAGGTACTTTATTTATAGAAATTGATAAGAGCGAATTAAAAGGAGATAAGAATAAATTAATGATTGAAGTCTATAGTGGTGACCTTCTCATCGAAACGACAACCGTTAATTTTTTAGCACCTAGAAGTTATAATTAAAAGTCATAAGGTTATGAAAATAAATTGGGGAACAGGAGTTGTATTAGCATTTATAGGCTTTATTAGCTTTATTATGTTCTTCGTTATACGCATGAACACGAACGATAAATACGATCATGACTTAGTTACAGAAGATTATTATAAAGCTGAATTAGAATATCAAAACGACATTAATAAAGAGGAAAACTCTCAAAACTTAGCTTCAGATATTACTTGGAAAAAAACATCTGAAGGTTTAGAAATTATTTTTCCAGAACAGCTTAAAGCTGATGAAATTAAAGGAAAAGTGTTCCTATATAGACCATCTAACAAACAAGTGGACTTTGAAACTTCGATTTCATTGTCTAAACACAATTTGCTCATACCTGACAAACGTTTGCTAGATGGTCGCTGGAACATTAAAGTTGATTGGCAATATAACGGAAAATCGTATCTGTACAAAAAAGAAATTGTCTACTAAGTGCTTTGGTCTGCAATCATATTTGGTTTATTAGGAAGTTTCCATTGTGTTGGAATGTGTGGTCCTATTGCCTTTATGCTACCTGTAGACAGAAGTAACTCCTTTAGAAAAGTCTCTCAAATTTTAACATATCACTTAGGTCGATTATTAGCTTATGCCTTAATAGGTTTCGGCTTTGGGCTTATTGGTAAAAGTCTCTACATCTTCGGAATACAACAGCAACTATCTATTATTATTGGAATCTTAATGATTATTGTCGTCCTTATTCCTGTTCAAACTTTTAATAAATACAATTTTTCTAAACCTTTATATCTGTCTCTTATACACATCTGACGCTGCCGACGATCTACTCTG
>OJDV01000512.1_pt1 | contig 13649 bp, 12 predicted proteins | sample 1592911 | NCBI WGS metagenome assembly OJDV01 (sample SAMN05416860, study PRJEB24817) | seawater metagenome | isolation source: Sea water | place: Canada:Atlantic | collected 2013-11 | reverse complement strand
TCGGCAGCGTCAGATGTGTATAAGAGACAGCAATTTTCTAGCACGCAAAAAAAACAAAAATGTCCTAAAAAGTATAACAACACAAATTGAAAAAGAATTATCCAATACTTCGACTCAAGGAAGCACGCCTTCTAGTGCTAATAAAACAACATCTAAAACTTCAAACAAAAAATTGGTTCCAAAAAAACCAAAATCTATTATTGGGACAATAATTAAATGGTATATCATCCTATTTATTCTCTCCAGAGTTTTTAAAGAGTTTTTCTAATTAAAATGAGTGATTTTAAAATATTAAAATGCCCTGCATGTGGCTCTTCAAATGTTGAAACAGATTCTGAATCACTTTTGTCTTGTAGCCATTGTGGTTCACAACTGATAAAAAAGCAGCCACATTTAGATCACATGAAAATTGATAGCAGTAAGATTAAAAACTTATTGTATGTTGTCATACTTTTAATTCTGGCCATTGGTGGCGCATTTTTCTGGTTGTCTTTGTCTGAGCAACCCATGACAAATGACTCTGGTGTTAATCCAGCTATTAAACCAGTTCAACAATCCTCATCAAATCAGCTTGTAAAATCTCCAGTTTCCAGTTTGCCAAAATTGAAGAAATCAAAAAATGAAGTGACAAACGAATCAATTGACAATAATGCCATTCTAAAGCCCAAGATAACTCTTATCAGTAAGATAGAGGGTAAAACTGTCATTGGAGGACAGTATTGGATTGTTACAATTCGCAATGACAGCGCCCAAACTGTTGTCAGACCACGCGTCATAATGAGTATGTTTGATAAAGATGGTCGTAGAATTGGCGAACAAGTAGGCTGGTCAAAACAAGACACTTTGCCGAAAAATTCAGAAACAACCGTCTTGGTTTTGGTTTCAAAACCACCTGAATCTCCTTATACCCAAAAAATGGAAGCGTTGGCAACATTTTCAAAAACATTTGACAGCAAATTAGAAAATATAGTAGTTGATGATTTTGTCATAAACAAAGAAAATTCAAATAATAAATACACCATTATTGGCGATGTGTCCAATCCAAATGAGTACCGTGTAGATTTTATTTGGATTCAAGCCATTGCTAAAGATAAAAATGGAATTGCTATAGGGTTGGCTGATGCCTACGCCACCCATTCAAGCTTGGCCGCAAATGAGACATCAGGTTTTAAAGTGACTGCCAGTACATTTATCGCACAACCGCCAGCATCATGGACGCTAGTTGCAAAAGGCAGAAAACACAGAGGGACAAATTAGTCACAAAGGGCAAAACTGGCTTTGAAATCTTTATTTATGTGGTGTTTTGGTTAATAATACGCAATTAATTAACAATGATTACCAGCATGATTGTAAAAACAGTAGAAGAATTTAAACGCGCAGTATCTGAAAACAAATATCCAATCAAACAAGCCGCTTCCATGAAAGCTGCATTTATGGTTTCTCCAGTTGGGTTTTCATTAGATGAACAAACAGCTTCAGACAATGAATACATGCAAATGGACCAAAAAACTGATGCAGATTTGGCCATAGTCCAGCAAATGGGATTGGCACGTAAAATATCTGATTGTGGCGTTCCTGTCATGACATTTCCTGGATCAGCCGAAACCCCTGATGCTGTATTTCCAAATAATGCTTTTGCGACCACCCACGGAAACAAATACATCATTGGTGCGATGTTGCACGATAACCGTCAAAAAGAAACCGAAAGAAAAGACATTCGTATGTTTTTTAATGACATGTTGGGGTATGAAAAATACCACATCAATAGGCAAAAATCTGTAGCAGAATTAACCGGTGTATTGGTACCAGATCGGGCCCGTAATATTGCGTTTTGTGGAATGACGGAAAGAGTCAATGATGCTGGAGCTAAGGCCATGCATGAAGCTTTTGATCTAGATTTAATGTTCCAGTTTGATTTGGCAGATGGCGAATACCACACCAATGTAGTGCTTTCATGTTTGGCTGGAAAAGCCTGTATGATTCATGCTGGATCATTTGCTGATCCTGCGGTGCCACAAGCGATTGCAGATTTTTATAAAGACCGAACAATTTTTTTAACCGATGCTGAAAAACTGGCTTTTGCAGGCAATGGTATCACCATTACAGAGAGTGATTTATTCCTTAGTCAAACTGCTTTTGATGCGCTGGCCCATGAGAAAAAACAAAAGCTGGAATCATGGGGATTCAATATTCACCATGTTCAAGTCAGCGAATTAGAAAAAGCAGGCGGTTCCTTGCGTTGCATGGTTGGTGAAATTTTCTGATGTTAAAGTATCTGTTCTCCCATGAAATACTGGCAAAACAGTTTGTAGGCATAGCCACATCATATCACATTGAATCAAATTTAAAGTCAAAACAAACAGGCTGGGAAGTTCAACTTGTTGATGAGTTAGATGATTTAACTGTAATACAATTAAATGATTATTACACCGATTTGTCTAGGCAAGATTATGAATTATCTCACCCAAGAGAAATCATGAACCCGCCATCTGAGGTGACAATAAATATTTCTTTAGAAAATGGCGAAACCATAGAAACAAAATTAGACAAAAATATATTGAATAAACTGGCTTCAGCTCTAAATCATGATGAATCAATTTTATTGTTAACAAGTATTGCCAATGCTATTCAGAATCAAGAAGAAAATTCATAAATAGATTGGTATATCGTTATTTAACCGAAATTAGTTCCTAAGTTTGGCTTGTTAAAGATATTTACTGTAATCTTGAGTACAATCAAGTAAGCTACCCAACACAATTTTTTCGAGACACATCATGGATTTCAATTCATTGGGCTTATCACCCCAGATTTTAAAAGCAGTAAAGCAAAAAGGTTATGATCAACCTTCGCCAATACAAGCACAAGCAATTCCTGCAGTACTTAAAGGCAGCGATGTTATGGCAGCTGCACAAACAGGAACTGGAAAAACTGCTGGGTTTACATTGCCCATATTAGAAATTCTGAATGCTGGTAAAAGTGCAAAACCCAATCAAGCCAGAGTTTTGGTTTTAACACCAACACGTGAATTAGCGGCACAAGTCCATCAGAGTGTTGTGGACTATGGTCAGTATTTATCTATTAAATCTGCTGTGGTATTTGGTGGTGTTAAAATTAATCCCCAAATGATTAAACTACGCAAAGGTGTAGATGTTTTAGTTGCCACACCTGGTCGTTTATTGGATTTATACAATCAAAGAGCAGTCAGATTCGATAGTCTAGAAATATTTGTATTAGATGAAGCGGATAGAATGTTGGACATGGGGTTTATACATGACATTCGTAAAATTATTCAAAAACTCCCTAAAAATCGACAAACTTTAATGTTCTCAGCCACATTTTCACAAGACATAAGAAATTTGGCAAAGTCTTTGGTTAACAACCCTGTAGAAATTTCAGTCACTCCCAGAAATACAACGGTAGAAGCCATAATACAAAAAGTTTATCCTGTTGATAAAAAACAAAAATCGCGTTTATTGGCTTTTCTCATTAAAGAAAATCAATGGTCACAGGTCTTGGTGTTTTGTAAAACCAAACGCGGAGCAAACAAATTGACCACATATCTTGAAAGCCAAAGTATTTCAGCTATTGCCATTCATGGCAATAAATCCCAAGCTGCTAGAACCAAAGCATTGGCCAGTTTTAAAGCCAATGAAGTACAAGTCTTAGTGGCAACAGATATTGCTGCTCGTGGAATAGACATTCGATTGTTACCGCATGTTGTGAATTTTGATTTGCCCCATGTTTCTGAGGATTATGTGCATAGAATTGGACGAACAGGAAGAGCAGGTTCAAATGGCGAAGCGATTTCTTTGGTTAGTGCTGATGAAGCAACCTTACTAAAAGACATTGAGCGCTTAATTAAAAAGAAAATTGACAGAACCATTATTGATGGTTTTGAACCAGTCCATGATGTGCCCAACCCATCATTGGATAAAAGACCGATTAAACCAAAAAAACCAAAAAAAGCCAAAACCTATGGCAATAAACCACAGAATAGAAAAAATAGCAGAAGAAAACCAACCAAAGATAAATCTAAGAAAGACAGTGATCAAAATATTAGAAAACCCGTTGTAGGAAATTCTAATAAGAAACGTCCAAAAAAGAAAAAAGCTGGAACAGATCCTTATGCTAATTTTAGAAGAAAATAGAATTAAACTGAATTTTTGAAACTGATCGCATATGAAAGAAACAATAGACTATAAAGAAATAAATAAAAAAGCATGGGATAAAAATACACAAGTACATATTGAATCCGACTTCTATGATGTAAAAGGATTTATTGATGGCAAGTCGTCATTGAATGCCATAGAGATTGAACAAGTCGGTGAAGTTAATGGCAAAGACTTATTGCATTTACAGTGCCATTTTGGGCAAGACACATTGTCTTGGGCCAGATTGGGCGCCAATGTGACAGGAGTTGATTTATCTAGTGCTTCTATTGCACAAGCGAAAAAAATGGCGCAAGAAATTGGTGTTAATGCCCAATTTATCAGTGACGATGTATACAGTTTTGGCGAATCGAATCAACAGCAGTTTGACATAGTTTATACTTCTTATGGTGTTTTATGTTGGCTACCTGATTTAGACCGTTGGGCAAAGTTAGTGGCAAAATCGCTTAGAATTGGTGGCCAATTTAATATTGTTGAATTTCATTGTTTTAATGATTTGCTATCTGGTTATTCCTATTTTTCAATGGATGAACCAGACATCGAAGAAGAAGGAACATACACAGAAAATTGTACTGGTGATAAATCCACAATGGTAACTTGGGCACATCCACTGAGCGAAGTTGTTCAGTCATTGATTAATGCTGGCTTAACAATAAATGAGTTTCACGAATATCCGTATAGTCCTTATAATTGTTTCCCAGACCTAGAATTTGTAGATGGCAAAGGTTATCAATTACTCTATAAAGATCAACAAGTTCCCATTCTCTATTCAATAAAAGCACAAAAATTAGCAAAATAACGATTCAATAAAAGGGTCTTTTGCTCTATACTCTAAGTGGTAACTTAGAGCTAGGGGGGGCTTATGTTATTCAATTCACTTACTTTTATTGTATTTTTTGTGGTCATATTAGGACTACACTATTTGCCAATTGCTTGGCGAATAAAAAAAACCAATCTTTTAATTGCCAGCTATCTGTTTTATGCAGCATGGAGTCCTCCCTTTGTTATTTTGTTGTGGATTTCAACATTTGTTGATTGGCATGTGGCCAATAAAATTTATCTGCAAAAAACCCAAAGTAAAAGGCGCTTATTACTATTCATAAGTATTGCGGTAAATTTGGGCATGTTAGGTTATTTTAAGTATGGTGAATTTCTGATGCAGAATTTCCAAATTTTAATGTCTAATTTTGGCATCGATTACCAAGCCCCTGATTGGAATATTATATTGCCAGTGGGCATTTCTTTTTATACCTTTCAAACCATGGCTTATTCCTTGGATGTTTATTTGAAACGGGCCAAACCAACTGATTCATTTTTAGACTTTTCATTGTTCGTGACTTTCTTTCCTCAATTGGTTGCAGGACCCATTGTGCGTCCTACTCAATTAATTCCGCAATTTAAAATCCCAAGAGTAGCATCCAAGTCTCAATTGACCTGGGGTTTGGGGTTAATTACATTGGGATTATTTAATAAAATTGTAGTTGCTGATGGCTTATTGTCTCAAGCAGCGGAGACAGCATTTGAGGCCACTAAGATATTGCATCCAATGGATGCTTGGTTAGGAACATTGGCATTTTCTGGTCAAATATTTTGTGATTTTGCAGGTTATACGACCACTGCTATAGGTATTGCTTTGTGTTTGGGGTTTTCTTTACCAGATAATTTCCGTTTTCCTTATGCTTCGATTGGTTTTTCAGACTTTTGGCGGCGTTGGCACATTTCATTGTCATCTTGGTTAAGGGATTATTTGTATATTCCATTGGGTGGAAACCGCAAAGGTCCTTTAAGAATATATGCCAATCTGATGACTACCATGTTATTGGGTGGCCTGTGGCATGGAGCGGCCTGGACTTTTGTTGTTTGGGGAGGTTTACATGGCTTGTATTTGGCCATTGAAAGGATATTGGTTTCAAGATTACGGCACCAACAGATTTGGAGTCGTTGGTTGCCTAGATTATTTTTAGGCATTTTGACTTATTTTTTGATTAATATCACTTGGGTATTCTTTAGGGCAGCCGATTTTTCTACAGCCATACGGATGCTTGATGCTATGCTGACATTCGATTTCAGTGGTGAGAAAGTTTTACCAATGATTGATGTCATTATAGTTACGGCTGTAATCTCATTGATGTTGCTTATTCATTGTTTTATGCGAAACAGGCAATTGCATGATATTGTTAAAGCCATTCCAGGTTGGTTTGTCGGACTAATTTGGGGCTTGGCGTTGTGGTTTATAATTATTACTCAGGGGGAAAGCAATGCATTCATCTACTTCCAATTCTAACAATATACAGTCACATGATTCCACATCTAAGGAGCCTATGATGAAAGCAGAAAAAATTTACCAACGTCCTGTTCCAAATGTTAAATTTTCAGGACTGATTGCAGTGATAGTTGTCATTGTTCTCATGGTGGCTTGGGAAATGTATGTCAGGTCACAAGATGTGACACCTTCGTATCGCAATTCAAACGGATTATGGGCAGAACAACGCAGAAAAATAAACAAAGGTGCTGGAGATGGATGGGTGTTTACTGGCTCATCTCGTGTGTTATTCAATTTACAACTTGATGCGTGGCAAGCACTTGATAACAGACGTCCCCTACAACTGGCATTAGAAGGAACAAGTCCTGTATCGGTATTGGAAGGGTTAGCAGAAGATGCTGATTTCACAGGCAGTGTTATTGTTGGTGTTGCTCCAGGCTTATTTTTTTCAGGGTTTGAATACAGAAAAGGCGCGCTCAAGCAACACAAAAATGAAACACCATCTCAGTGGTTAGGACAACGTATATCTATGTGGTTTGAACCTTATTTTGCTTTTTATACATATGATTATGCTTTATCAACGATACTTCATCGTCAGGATTTGCCACTAAGAGAAGGAGTAGGGCACCGACTAGATGTCAGAAAATTGGCCAATATGGGGCGTGACAGAAATTATCGTTTATGGGATAAGGTTTATTTAGATGAAGAATATAACGCGTTAGCAAAACAAATATGGGCACAGAATTGGAAACCTTTTGCTGAACAACCCGAAGCCAGACAAGAAGGCATATTAAAAGGTCGTGCAAAACAATTAGATAGGGCAATCAAAGCGGCAAAAGCCATTAAAGATAAAGGTGCAAATGTGGTGTTTGTTCAGATGCCCTATGAAGGTCATTATGCCGTATCTGAACCAGATATAGCCCCACGAGATTTAACATGGGATATATTAATCAATGAATCAGGTGCATTGGGTTTACATTTTTTAGACCACAAACAAATGCAAGGATATGAATTACCTGAATGGTCACACATGACAGGTGAAGAAGCTGATCGTTTTACCCAAAACTTCTATCATTTGGTACAATCAGAATTAGCTAGACACAAACAAGTAGGAGAACAACCATGACTATATTAGTCGCATTAGACTTATCAGATAGCACTGACAAAGTCATCATTGTTGCAAAAACAATGGCTAAGATGATGAAGTGTCCTATGTATTTATTGCACGTGGCCGAACCTAACCCAGATTTTGTGGGATATGATGTTGGTCCAGAGACTGTACGAGATCAATTGGCTGCTGAATTTCATCAACAGCATAAAGCCATCCAACAATTCTCTCAAGAGTTACGGGACAGTGGTATTGATTGTAAAGCCATTTTAGCTCAAGGCCCGACTGTAGAGACTGTTTTAAACCAAGCCAAGAAAATATCTGCGGAATTCATCATCATTGGCAGCCATGGTCATGGAGCGGTATATGATATTTTGGTGGGCAGTATTAGTGCTGGAATAATTAAAAAATCAAATATTCCTGTGACTTTAGTTCCAGTGAAAGATTAAATGTTTAAATACTTTCCTTAATTGACACCAAACACTAATTTATAGTTTTTTACAGATGACCCGCATATTTGTCCGATGACTCCATTTAAATTTAATGACTTTAAATCCTTGCTTTTCTAGTAATAGTGACATGGTTTTACGTGTAAAATAACCGATATGTTCAGGTGGGGTCACTCGATTCCAGGAAACAAAATCTTTTGGTACTTTTCTATGACCTGCATCTGGTGTAGTCAGATAAAGTATCGCACCTGTTTTTAGTAATTTATTTAATGACGCCATAAAAGCATGTGGGTCAGGAACATGCTCCACAACTTCAGCGCAATATATGAGATCATATTGAATATTTGTTTGCACCAATTCATCGGTTGTTATAGCTTGAAATTTATTAGTTGGAAACAATTTTTGTGCTTGTTTAATTACTTTTTTGTCAAGATCAATGCCTGTTGCCTCATATCCCAATCTATTTGCAGCTTCAACTGTCGCACCAATACTGCATCCCACATCTAGAAATTGATTTTGATTCTGGTTTAAATATTTATTTAACTTTTTGAGTTTATGTTTCGAAGTAAATATTTTCTTTTTAATTTTTTTTAAATAACTTTCAGTATGGCCATATTGATCATATAACTCTTCTAATTGTGGCGATTTTGGCATGGGATTCACATGTATAAACCCACAGAATAAACAACAGACTATTTGATGATCATTCTTTTCACCAATGGGTTTGTTGTTTTGATGTTCACATAATGGGCAACTCATATAGAAAAAGGGCATATATTCATGTAAAAATTATTATACCAAATACTAATTTTATAGTCTAACCCCAAGTTAAAGATACGCGTGTTATTTAACTAAAAGCATGACAAAAACTCGCTAAGTTATTGATTTATGCACATCAGAGGTGTGTCAAGGATTATTTTAATTATTTTTATCTGTATGTTTAAGTATATTTAATGTGAAATATTATAACATGATGTATTTAAAGGTAATTATGGATATGGTTAAATATTAACCAAAATGATAAAGCTCTAAGTTTTACCGACCTTTAAGCAGGTTAAAATCGGTGTTATACACAGACTTATCCACAGGCTCTGTGGATAAGTGTATTAGTAGTTTTAAAACAATAAGTTAGATGATATTTACAGATTTTGATTTAAGTTTTATATGTAAGATGTTGTTTTAATATTTTTGATTAAATAATTATAATATTATTGCATAAATGATCTGATTTTATCGGCTTTATTTAATGAATTTTTATAACCTAATTCTATTAAAGTTTTGGTATAAGATGGTTCAAAAAGTAAGTAACTGGGCATGCGCCAATCTTTGCCCCAGCCACCAATCATTTTTAGTAATGTGCGCACAGGCCTGGGTATATCTTTAGCATGTTTTGCAGTAATATCTCTAACGTCAATACTGGGTTTTAATATCATTGTGTCAATTTGTTTTAAATTGGTATCTTGAGTTTGTTGGTCATTTAACAATGAAACGGTATGGTTGATGCGTTTGAGTCTAGATATATCTGCCATTAATGTATCCATGAAAATCGTATCAAGCATATAACCTCCTAATTCGCCCATCGATGGGTATTCTGATTCTTCTGTAGGGGAAGGAATAGGAGCTTCATCACGGGTACCAATGACCATTATTTTATCTGCGCCCAAATGTATTGCAGGTGAAAGTGGAGCCGTCATACGCAAACCCCCATCACCGAAGTATTCATTACCAATGAGTTGTGCTGGAAAGAGAAAGGGCAAAGACGCAGATGCTAAAATATGTTCTACTCCAATGCTTGTTGGTATACCAAATCTTCGGGTTCGGTGCCAAGGGATAATTGAGTCGTGCGACTGATAAAAGCTTTTGGCCTCTGCGGTGTCATAGGATGATGCTGTTATTGCTAGACCAGTGAGATCGCCTGATTCAATTGCCATTTGAATTTGATTGAGGTGTAACTCTCTACTTAATAAATCTTTCAAAGGAGAATTATCAAGTAAAGATTTTGGTGATTTCACTCCTAAAGATGAGAATAAAATGGATCCAATCACCCTTGCCATGGTTTTTGTAATCATTATGCCGTCAGTACGGTATATATCATGACAATGGATACTGGTCCAAAATTTCTCTAAACGTTGTACTCCCAATTTGAAATCACTGGCATAACTGGCCATGACCACAGCATTTATTGCACCTGCTGATGTGCCAGTAATGATAGGAAAAATATTTTTTTCCTGATCTATTATTTCTAATATGCCTTTTAAAGCTCCTACTTGGTAAGCCCCTCTAGCGCCGCCTCCAGGTAGCATTAAAGCAATTTTTTGTTTGTTTTTAACCATGATTATTTAATAGAACGATTAAATCACTATAACATTTCAGGATTCATCTATACAATATTCTGATGAAATTATCTTTATATAGGTTTGCACATTACGGTTTAAGTAGTTACATAGACTTTCAAGAAGAGTTGTTATTCAATGAATGATTCTTGGTCAGCAAATTTATTAAAATCTTTTATTGGTGTTAATAGATACAGTTCTATTATTTTATCTTCATTGTTAGGTTTTGGAATTGTTATGAATTCAAATGTTAAGGGTGCCCCATTAATGATTGCTCATGCGGGCGGTGGTATCGATGGAGTAAGTTATACCAATTCAATAGAAGCACTTGATTTGAATTATGCAAAAGGTTTTCGATATTTCGAAATTGATTTTTCATGGACCAGCGATAATCAGTTGGTGTGTTTACACGATTGGGGAAAACGTTTTAAACAAAATTTTGGTTTCAAAACTAAATCAGCATTGAGTTTTAAGCAATTTCAAGAGCTATTAGATAAAAGCAAGAATAGGCACCCATGCACGCTAGAAACATTGTCAAATTGGGTGAGGTTACATCCAGACAGTACAATCATCACTGATGTAAAATATGGAAATATTAATGCCATTACGCACATTAAAGAATATTATCCAGATTTAGTTAGTCACCTTATTCCACAGTTTTATCAACCCAAGGAATACAGCGTTTTGAAACAAATGGGATTTGATAAATTGATTTGGATTTTGTACCAGTTTGAGGGCAAAAAGTCATCTATAGTTGGTCATGTAAAAGACATGCAGTTATTTGCTATCAGTATGCGGGCCTCACAAGTTAAAAAGAAATGGGCACGTCAATTAATAAATAACAATCAATCAGTATTTATCTACACCATCAACAAATTAAAAGTCATCAATAAATTAACTGAAAAATATGGTGTGAAAGGAATTTATACTGATTTTCTTCCGTTCTTAAATTCTGCAAATAACTAAAACCCTTATGTGGGATAATGTTTAACGTTTCCAAGCATAACTGAATTTTGCAAAAAAGGCTCGATTAGTCGTTGTTAAATCAATGTCTTGGTCTTCAGCACCAGAATCTGAGTAACCAAGGAACAATAACGTTTTTGGGTTAACTTTATATGAATAAATAAGTTGATTGCTGAGGCTTCTTGAGTGTGAATCAATGGTTTCTTCATACAAGCTTATGTCTCGATTAACATTGGTGTTGATAAGTGATAAACGCAGGCGTTGTTTGATATTGAATTGGTAAGAAAAGCGCAAATCAGTTTGGTTGGCTGTAAACACATTGCCGCCATCTCTGTTCAGCTTTTGGAATTTATGGTTGAGGTTGATGGTTAAATGTTTTCCTAAATTAATTTTTGCAAAAACATCGGCTCTGGTTCTTTTTGCAAGCTTAGTATTGGTAAAATCAATGTTATCCCCATATGAATAACCCGTACCTAATTCAACACCTGAACGCGGTTTAATTTGAAACTTAATTCTGATTTGGTTTTCATCAAATAAAATATCATTCCATAATTTTACACCTTTTTCTGCATCTAAACGCAATTCTGATTGTCTTCCAGCATTAATTTTTATATTGGATTTAATTTTTTTGTCTAATAATAGCCCTTGTTGATCATGCTTTATTTCCCATTCGGAATAAGTACTTATTCGGTTCCACCATGAATCTTGATTTTCTGGACGCCAAGTGTATTGCATACCGGCTTCGAGTTTCTTATTGCCAATTTGCCCAATAAAACCTAGGTCAGATCTAAAACCATCATCATAGCTTTCATGGGTAATTTGGTAGAATAATTTTTCATCTTTATGACGGTAACGGAAGTAATAAGCATCACCAGATACATCTCTTTCTTGTTCAAATTCGTCTATTATTTGTTGTGGGTTTCTGGTTTCTGAGTTGACATATTGAAAAATTATGGCATCAGTATCGGTGATCTTATAAGTCGAATCAAAAGCAGCAACAGTATTTGAATAATCTGCCGAACTTCTGCGTGTAATCAATGCTCCAGCAGTCGATGAATTACCAAAATCACGTCTGTATCTAGCCACTAAGTTTTCACTTTCTTGTTCTAAAGAAGCTAATCCTGAACCAAATAATCCAGGAACAAGAATATTGGTAATGGTGTCATCAGTATAAAAAAATCCATAGGCATTCTTGCCTGTTTTACCAACTAAACGTAATCCATAATCAGGATCTGCAATATTGCGCGTATGAATAATATTCATTCTTGTCTTAAAAAAGTCTGAATTTTCTAGAAAAAACGGCCGCTTTTCAGGAAAGAATAAAGCAAAAGTCTGATTAACATCTAACTGAGCTGAATCAGATTCAACTTGTGAAAAGTCAGGATTGAATGTGGCATTAAAAGTCATGTTTGAATTGATGCCCCAATTAATGTCTAAACTGGGTTCAATATCTGTTTCAGAATTAGAAAATTCACTGTTTATGTCATCACGAGCTTGGCTGTTAATAATGGTTATACTGGGTGTGATTTCTAGATCTAATCCACGTTCCGCATTGCTAAAACCTGTATATTTATTGAATTGACAAAGTGTACAATTGTTGTTTCTGTCGTTTGGTTCGTTTTGGATTTGTTTTCTGACGTTACGAGGGTATGAACGGAAAAAATTAATGCCCCAAGCTTTTTTCCCTTCTATATGCGCCATTTGTAGTTCATTATAGGGTATTTTCATTTCTACTTCATAACCATCACCTGTAATCCTTCCAGCAGATTCCCAAATGGCATCCCATGAACTGTCCTCATTACTACCACTTCCAGAGTCATCTCTGATTAAGTCCATTTGAACGCCAAGTGGGTTAACAAAGAATTCTAGCGCCCTTATTTCATCATTATATGTATCCAACATTACACCTACAAAATCATCTTGAAATGCTGAATCACGGTCTCTTAAGTAGGCTCGAATATCTTTTGGTTTTGGATCTTTTGCATTAAAGCCAATAATAATAGAATGTCCGATGTCTAAAATATAGGCAGTGGTTTCAACATCTGCAGTCAAGTTATTCCCAGGATCAACTTCATAAGATAAGTTTACTTGAAGTGCATCTTTCCAAATTTCATCATCAAGTTTTCCGTCAATTACTATTTCACCCTCTATTATTGGAATGTTGAAATTTTCTGCATTAACAGAAAATGCAATTAAAATTAGTATTAGTATGGATTTATTCATTATGGTATTTTATGTTTTTCACACAAACGGAGATATAGTCCATAAGTAATAAAAACTTACAGTTTTCATTAAATAAATTATGGGGTGTAGTATCTGTCTCTTATACACATCTGACGCTGCCGACGATCTACTCTGTGTAGA
>OJDV01000511.1_pt1 | contig 13651 bp, 9 predicted proteins | sample 1592911 | NCBI WGS metagenome assembly OJDV01 (sample SAMN05416860, study PRJEB24817) | seawater metagenome | isolation source: Sea water | place: Canada:Atlantic | collected 2013-11 | reverse complement strand
GAGATTTCTGCCTGTCTCGTGGGCTCGGAGATGTGTATAAGAGACAGCTTCTATGACATTGGCAACCGTAAATGTTTTTCCAGAACCTGTTACTCCGAGTAAGGTTTGATACTTTTCGTTGGTGTTAATTCCATCAACTAATTGTTTGATAGCTTGAGGTTGGTCACCTGTTGGTTTGAAATCGGATTGTACTTTGAAACGCATTTTGCAAAGTTACATAAAACTTAGGTGTAAAAGGAACTATCGTTTTAATGTAAAATGACCTTTTAATTGTTCTCCAGTCCTTAGATTTATAAGGTACCAATAATCATTGGTCCCAAGAATTTTCCCATTATAAGTGCCATTCCATGAAACTGAATTCCCTATAATGTGTTTGAGAAGTTTACCATATCTGTCAAAAATATAGACGTCTTTTATGACGTTATTTCTATCGATGATTTCCCAAGTGTCTTTGTAACCGTCGTCATTTGGTGTCAAATACTTCGGAATAAATAAATCTAAAGTAATCTCAAAAAACAGATGTTTTGTAATACAACCACCAATTTCCCTAACATATAAAATGTATGAGCCAGCAGGTAAATTTGAAAATGTATTGCTAGTCTGAAAGTTTAAATTGGTTATTGCGTATTCGTAATTAAGAGTTTGGTCGCTCATGTTAACAGTTAAAGTTCCATTAAGAACTTCAATATCTGCATCTGTAAGACTGAAGTCAATCGTCGGCAGCGTCAGATGTGTATAAGAGACAGCGTTAGAACAGGTATCAGGAGCAGTTCCTATTTCATTATAAATAAAAATAGTTTGTGTTGTTGAAATTACATCTCCAGCATTAAACGTGGTTCCACTTCCATCAGAAGTTGAGAAATAGTTTCCGTTGGTTAATACAGGTAATGTGAAATCTGTACAAACATCTTGATCAGAAATTGTATCTACTAGAGGTGTTCCAGAAACTGTAATTGTAAAACTCGTTTCGTTAGAACAGGTATCAGGAGCAGTTCCTATTTCATTGTAAATAAAGATAGTCTGAGTTGATGAAATAAGGTCTCCAGCATTAAAGGTTGTTCCGTTTCCACCAGTCAAAGAAAAATAACTTCCATTAGTTAAAACAGGTAACGTAAAATCACCACAAACACTTTGGTCAGAAATTGTATCTACTAAAGGGGTTGTAGACACCGTAACGGTAAAACTAGATTCGTTAGAGCAGGTATCAGGAGCAGTTCCTACTTCATTGTAAATAAATATAGTTTGAGTTGTTGAGATAACATCTCCAGGATTAAAAGTTGTTCCGTTTCCACCTGTCAACGAAAAATAACTTCCATTAGTTAAATTAGGTAACGTATAATCAGCACAAACATTTTGGTCAGAAATTGTATCGACTAAAGGTGTTCCGGAAACAGTAATCGTAAAACTAGTTTCGTTAGAACAGATGTCAGGAGCAGTTCCTACTTCATTGTAAATAAAGATAGTCTGAGTTGTTGAAATAACATCTCCAGCATTAAATGTTGTTCCGTTTCCATCAGTCAAGGAAAAATAACTTCCATTAGTTAAATTAGGTAATGTGAAATCAGCACAAACACTTTGGTCAGAAATTGTATCTACTTCTGGAGAGAGAACCTGAAGTTGAACAGCAATACTTGTTAAGTCACACGTAGCAGACGTAATTTCACAATAATATTGATTGCCATCAAAGTTTGAAGGTATATTATTTACCATCAATGTTGTTGTAGTCGCTCCAGAATAGTTAGCGTTATTAACTACGTTAACCCAATTTCCAGCTGTATTAAGCACTTTCCATTGGTATGTGTAAGTACCAATATCGACTGATACAGAAAAGGTTGTACTAGCATTTTCACAAACATCTTGTGATATAGGTTGTGTTATATTTAAGTTGATAGGATCTTCTAAGTGATTTCCTAAACCTGAACAATCTTCGGTATCCGAAAACATCCATTCAGTAATATCAAATGTATTTGATGGTGCAATGGCATCTGAATTTCTAACATAAGTGTAACCTATATTGACATCAGTATACAAGACATCAATTTGTATAGAATTTTTAAGAAGTACTATTTCATCATTCGCATTGACACCAGCACCAAGATCTAAATCAGAAACCAAGCCACTACAAGCATTTCCTGTACTTCCTAATATAATTATATATGTATCAAATGGATCTATTGTACCTGTTAATGGAATTGAATAACTTGGAGTAGCGTTTCCAATATCACCATAACGATCAATTTGATAAACACCATCTAAGGTGACGATACTATTTGTTGGATTATAAAGTTCTATAGCACCATAGCTTCCTCCATCCGAATCGTAGACTTCAGAAATATAAACCTCATTATTACCTAAATTACAATCAGGTTCAATTTGAGTAAAAAGAGTTGATGATAACCCAGTACAACCACCAGAACTTGTCATAGAAATAGTTGAAGTGGTCGTTATTCCAGAAGGAACAAAAACCTCAATTTCAGTATCATTAATTATATTGAAAGTTGCATTTATACCGTCAAATTCTACAATTGTAGTATCAGTGAAATTACTTCCCGTTATGGTAACTATTGTGTTTTCTGGTCCACTTAAGGGAGCAAATGATGTTAGAATAGGAGCAGGACACAAACTGCTAACTGTTTCGTTTACTGTATTATTTTTAATAGCAAAACTTTGATGACACATCAGAAGAGCACAAAAAATAGCAGATAAAAAAATAATACGTTTCATTAAATGTAATTAGGGATCAAAAGTAAATAATATTTAATAGCTTTATGTAAAGCCACACTTGGATAAGATAAAATTAAAGCATGCTTTTACTTGTTTAGATATACCCAACCAATATATTCATTTTCGCTGGTATTAGAATCATTAAGGTTTAATACATAAAAATAGGTTCCTATAGGCAGAACGCTATTAGTTTTTAATAACCCTTTGTTTGCTATTCCATACCATTTATTGTTATTATTTCCTTCAAAAATTAATGTTCCATAACGGTTATAGATTTTTAATTTATGATTTTGGTAATTGTCATATAAGCCTTGGATATTAAACCAATCGTTTTTCCCATCGTTGTTTGGTGAAAAACCATTAGGAATTACTAATTCTCCAAGATCAACTGAAATTTCAAATAGTAAAGATTTAGCGATACATCCATTATTGTCTCTTACATTTAATGTGTGTACACCATTTGAAATATTTGTAAACATAGAACTAGATTGAAACCCTTCGCTATCAATATCATATTCGTAGGTTATCGTGTTATCTGTCATTGTTACTGTTATTGAATCTTCATTAATAGTCACATTGCTATCTGTAAGTGAAAAATCTGTTTCAGGATTAATGGTGATATCAAAACTAGATTCGTTAGAACAGTTGTTCGGAACAATTCCTATTTCGTTATAAATATAAATGGTCTGTGATGTTAGGATCGTATCACCAGCATTTAACTGTGTTCCAGTGCCATTCGTTGCAGTGAAATAGTTTCCATTGGTTAAAGGAGCAAGTATAAATTCTGAACATTCTGACATATCACTAAATGCATCAACAATAGGAGTTAGGTTAATGGTTACCATGAAACTACTTTGATTAGAACACGAATTTGGAGCAGTTCCGATTTCTACATAAATATAAACAGTTTGTGATGTTAGAATAGTATCACCAGCTGTTAAAGGTGTTCCTGTTCCGTTTTGTCCAGTGAAATAATCACCATTGGTTAAGGTAGGTAATGTGTAAATTGAACAAGCTGTTTCGTTGCCTAGTGTATCTACGTCAGGTGTTCCGCTAACAGACACTGTAAAACTAGATTCGTTTGTACAAGTGTCTGGACCGGTTCCAGTTTCGTTATAAATAAAAATAGTTTGTGATGTTGTAATCACATCACCAGAATTTAAGGAAGTTCCTGTTCCATTAGTTGCTGAAAAATAATCACCATTGGTTAAGGTAGGTAACGTGAATTGTGTACAAACGGTTTGGTTTGCAATTGTGTCAACATCAGGAGTTCCTGTAATTGTTACTGTAAAATTAGACTCGCTAGTACATGTTCCTACACTGTTAAAAATGTAAATTGTTTGCGATGTTAAAATTACATCACCAGCATCTAATAAAGCTCCCATACCATTGGTTTGTGTCGCGTAAAAACCATTTGTTAAATTAGGAAGCGTGTAGCTAGTGCAAACATTTTGGTTTGCGATGGTATCAACTTCAGACGTAAAAACATTTAATTGTGCTGTATTACTAGCAAGGTCACAACTTGCAGATGTTATTTCGCAATAATATTGGTTTCCGTCAAAAGCAATAGGCACATTAGTAAGATTTAATGTACTGGTTGTTGCTCCAGAATACGTAGGATTATTAGATACATTTACCCAGTCACCTGAAGCATTAAGTGTTTTCCATTGGTAAGAAAAAGTTCCACTGTCAACAGAAACTGTAAATGATGTTGGATCGTTAGCACACATGTTTTGTGACACAGGATGTGTGATTCCTGGCACATCAGAAGATGTAGGATCTGCTGTATGCATTCCTAAATCAGAGCACACTTCAAAGCTGTCAATTAACCAATCTGTAGCATTAAAAGTACTATTAGGAGCAGTAGCATCAGCATTTCTTAGTATAGTGTATCCTTTTTCGTCAGGAGCATGTACAACATCAATTAGAACACTATTTTTAAGAAGCTTAAATTCGTCATTTTCATTAAATCCTGTTGAAGTAGTTATGTCTGTAGCTATGCCACAATCAGTACCTGTACTTCCTAGCTGTATAATATATGTTTGTTGTGGACCAACAGTATTTACTAAAGGAATTGAAATACTTGGAGTTGCATTTCCAATGTCACCATATCTTTCAACAGTATAAATGCCATCTAAAGCAATTGCAGTATTTGTTGGATTGTAAAGCTCTATAATACCATAACTACCTGTTTCTGAATCAAAAATTTCAGAAAAATATAACTCACCTGTAAAACATTCCGACGTAATTAAAGTAAAACTAGTCGCAGCATTTCCGATACATCCACCAGAACTCGCAATAGAAATTATAGAACTGTCTGCTATTCCTGCAGGAACAAGTACTGTAATTTCGTTAGTGCTAATAATAGTGAATGAAGCATCTATTCCGTTAAACGTTACAGAAGATGCTGTATCAAAATTACTCCCTTGAATAGTAATTAATGTGTTTTCAGGACCAGTTAATGGTTGGTAAGATGTTAAAATTGGTGCAGGGCAATATTTTTTGACATTAGCTGAGGTAGAAAGATTTAATGCATCAGCTTGATTGATGAACAAAAAAAAAGATAGAATAAGAAGTATAGAGATATTTGGTTTCATAGCTTTAAAATGTGTGGCAAATTAAATAATAATTCTATAAAATGGAAGATGTCTGTGTTACTTTTAATTAACAAAAGAAAAAGTAATCCTTCATAGCTTTCATTTTTGTAGTTTTAAAAAAAGATTTAATAGTCTCTTGTTCTCTTGAATTGGCTACTGTCACAATACTTTGCGGATTTTGAAGTGTTTTTAAATGTTCAAAATTGAATAACTCCACATCATAGATATGCTTACCTATTTTTTTAGGATTATCACAAACCCAAATGAAATTCACCTCTTTTTTTTGCAATAACTTTGCAATGGTCTTTCCTTTTTGACCTGCTCCCCATAAAACAAGAGGCCTTGATGTATTGTAATTGAGATCTAAAAAGTAATGAAGCTTAAGCTCTAGAAAATGATTTTCAGCATAATTGCTATCTGTTCTTGATGCTCTAGTGCTATAATCTCTCCAGTAATGTAACACGTTATCGCTTGGAATACATTTGATGTTGTTTTTGTAGAATCTAAATGTCAAGTCGTAATCTTCAGGATAACGATTTGGATGAAAAGTATCACACGTTATTAAATCTTCACGATGTAACATCCAACATGGAGAAGGGATAACACATTCCTTATAGATTTCAGAGTAGTTTATACCTTTAGAAGTGAGTTCGTTTAGCCATGATTCGTATTTAGCATAGCCATCACCAATACCTGCTTCACTAAAGTATTTTACTAAACCTAAAGCGATGTGTTTTCTGCCATGCTGTTGCAGGTCATTCAGCATTATGTCTAACTTTTCAGGATGCATAATATCATCGCTATCCATTCTTGTAATGTAGGTTCCTGAACTTTTTTCAAATGCTAAACGTAATGCATTAATAATTCCGGAGCCAGAGTTTTTAAACAATTTGATCCGAGAATCTTTTTGAGCAAATTCATTTACAATAGAATAACTGTTATCTGAAGAATGGTCGTCTATAATGAGTAATTCCCAATTTTTATAAGTTTGTTGAATAATAGATTCTAAACATTCTGGTAAAAACTTAGCAGTGTTTTTAAAAGGCGTAAGGATACTTATTACTGGTTTAGACATAAGGCTAAAATACAACATCTATTTTAACAAAACCTTTACTAAATTAAGCGTAACCTATTGTAGTTTTGTGCGTCTATAAAAAGAAAAATTGTAATGAAACAGATCTTATCAGTAACAGCATTGAGTATTTTACTATTTGCTTGTGGCTCTTCTAAAATTGATACTAATGATTTAGCAACAGCAAATCCAATAGGCACAGCAATTGATTTAACTCAAATTGTTGATGACAAAGCTCCAGTAACTATAAATCCAGGTCGTTTTAATTTAGACACAGTGACTTACAGAATGCCAAGATTTATTCAAGGAAGTTATGCTGTTGAAAATTTCGGGAAATATATTGACGATTTAAAAGCTTTCGATTATAGTGGTAAGGTTTTACCAGTAGAAAGATTAGATGATAACACATGGCAAATTGCTGATGCTACACGTTTAGATAAATTGGAATATTATGTAAACGATACATTTGATATTGAAGTAAAAGGTGGTATTGGTGAAGAGATTCCTTTTTCTCCTGGAGGAACGAATATTTCTCCCGAAAATTATGTATTGAATTTACACGGATTTATAGGTTATTTTGATTCACTTAAAAATGCTCAATATACAATAGACGTTGCTGCTCCTGCAAACTTTGAGCGTACATCTGCATTGCAAAACATTAACATGAAATCTAGTCCAGATGGCACTAAGATAACAACGAGTTATTTTGCACCTCGTTACTTTGATGTCACAGATAACCCGATGATGTATGGTAAATTAGATGTTGAAGAATTTATGGTTGGTGATGTTAAAATTGTTTTAAGTGTGTATTCACCAAATAAAAAGCATAAAGCATCAACTTTAAAGGAAACTGTTTATAAAATGATGGAAGCTCAAAAAGCATATCTAGGAGATATGAATACGACTTCTCGTTATGATATTTATTTGTATTTAACAGATAGAAGTGAGGGGCAACCAAAAGGTTTAGGTGCTTTAGAACACCATACATCTACAGTTGCTGTTTTGCAAGAGACAAGGTCTAAAGAATCATTGGCACAATCTGTAACTGATGTTATCGCTCATGAATTTTTTCATATTGTAACGCCTTTAACTGTGCATTCTGAAGATGTGCATTATTTTGATTATAAGGAGCCAACATTTTCAAAGCATTTATGGATGTATGAAGGTGTTACAGAATATTTTTCACAGCATTTTCAAGTGTACGAAGGTTTAATTGCGCCTCAGGATTTTTATAAAGTTGTTAATTCTCAAATTTTGAGATCTACGGTATACTATGATGATCAAATGAGTTTCACTGAAATGAGTGAAAATGTTTTAGAAGAACCATTTAAAGCAAACTATGCTAATGTTTACCAAAAAGGAGCTTTATTAGGAATGTGTATAGATATTTTATTGCGAGAAGAAAGTAATGGGAATAGAAGTATGCTAAGCGTAATGAAAGAATTGTCAAATAAATATGGAGTTGAAAAACCTTTTGATGATGAATCACTTATTGATGAAATTGTTAGTATGACGTATCCTTCTGTAGGTGAATTTTTAAACACACATGTAGTAGGTAATAATTCAATAGATTACAGTACGTTCTTAGAGAAAGTTGGTTTAGTTTTTGAAGGAACACAAATTGAAACAGGATTTATTCGATCTGGTAAAGGATCTGTTTTTGAAGCAGATGAAGCTAAAGACATCCTTTTCTTTTCGTCTAATGTAACGGATAATAGTTTTTGGACGGATAATGGCATACTGCCAAATGATATTATTAAGTCTGTAGATGGTACAGAAGCAACAATAGCAAATGCTAGACCTATTTTAATGAAAATGTATAGAGCGAAAATCGGAGATGAAATCAATATTATTTTAGATCGAAATGGAGAAGAAGTTACTGTGAAAACGACATATTCTCAAGCCTATACAACCAAAATTGATATTGTAGAAAATAAGAATGCGACAGCTAAACAAATAAAGACACGAAATGCCTGGTTGAATAGTACTTCTGATTCTAGTGGAATTTCAAGCGGAAAGATTTAATCAGAGAATTGTGTTTATTTAAAAGCCTTCAAAAACACCTAAGCCAAATAAAGCAAAATCGTATTTTACAGGATCATTTGGATCTAGTTTTCGTAGTGCGTTATCTAATTCAGCTAAAGCTTTACCATCATTTTGTTTACGCTTAAGTAACCCAAGTTTGCGAGCTACATTACCAGAATGCACATCCAACGGACAAGATAGTAGAGAAGGACTGATATCTTTCCAAATGCCAAAATCTACACCATTTTGATCTTGTCTTACCATCCATCGCAAATACATGTTGATGCGTTTTGCTGCTGAATTTTTTAAAGGATCACTCACATGTTTTTGAGTTCTCTGTAAATGATCAATTTCAAAAAAGTGTGTTTTAAATTGATGAATTGAATACTGAAGCGTTTGTTCTTTAATGTTTTCTGAAAACACAGCTTCTAATCCGTTGTGGTTTTTGTAAATATGGTTTAAACTTTTTATAAATTGAACAAAATCATTGCCATTAAATGTACGATGTACAAAGTTGGTTAATTTCTCTAAATCTGATTCTTGATGATTAATAATGAAGTCGTAAGGCGATTGCTCCAAAAGCTGCATCATCTTATGAGCATTATTGATAATACTTTTGCGATTTCCCCAAGCAATAGTTGCTGTTAAGAAACCAGCAATTTCAATATCTTCTTTTTTTGAAAACTGATGAGGTATTTGTATTGGGTCACTTTCTATAAATTTAGGATGATTGTACTGTTCGACTTTTGTGTCAAGAAATTCTTTGAGTTCTTTTTTAGATAGTTTTACAGTTTTTGCCAAATTGAATTTACATTACTTTACAGCAATCATGCTAATTTCAACATTGACAAACTTTGGAAGATTTGCCACTTCAACTGTTTCACGAGCAGGAGCAGAGTCGGCATCAAAATATTGAGCGTATACTTCATTTATTAGAGAAAAGTTATGCATATCACTAATAAAAATTGATGTTTTAATCACATTATCGAAAGTCATTTTAGCAGCTTCTAAAACTGCTTTTAGATTTTCCATAACTTGCTTCGTTTCGGATTGTATCGAATCCATAACAAGCTCTCCAGTGTCAACATTTAAAGCAATCTGGCCAGAAGTATATAGAGTGTTTCCTGTTAAAACAGCTTGATTGTAAGGTCCAATTGGTGCAGGAGCTTTTGGAGTATTTATGATAGTTTTCAAAGTTGAATAGGTTTTAAATAAGCTGTAACGAAATTAGTTAAAATTATTGAATTTCAACTCAGATCTCTGTTGGTAGTTCGTTTTTGTATCCTAAAGACTTTGTCCAAATGTCAATAGATTATTGTCTGGGTCAAGTACAGCAAATTCCTTTTGTCCCCAAGGCTTTGTTTCCAATGGTCCATTTGGGTGAATAGTCGTTTTGCTATCTAATAATGATTGGTAAAAATTGTCAATATTATCAGTTCTAATGTAAACTTGACCATAATTTTCTTTAGGATTAAGTTCTTTAAATTCAAAGAAGTGAATTTCAATTTGGTCTTTTTTTAACATCAAATAACCATCATAGTCAACATCTCCAATTCCTTTAAATCCCAATTTATTTATATAAAATTCTCTCGTAACATTTTTGTCACGCATTGGTAATTTTGGATTAATATTTGTTAACATAATTCTACTATTGTCTTTAAGTTTGGTTTAAAATTGTATCAAATTTTTTCAACAAATTTTGAAAATACTTTTTTATGAAGTTCAAGATCCAGATTAGGAGAGAGAGATGCTCTCACTATATAATCTTTGTCTCCTTCTTTTGTGGTCCCTTGAGTAGATGTTGCAGGTATTGTCCAATAACATCCTTTTAACTGTCCGTAGCTCACACAGAACTTACTTTCATTAGGGATTTCGGTAATCATTAAATTGATTAAATTAAGATTTAAAGCTCTCTTGTAAGATTCTTTTTCTTCATCTGTATTCCCTTTAGTAGGAAGGTCCAATGAAAAAACGGATGGAGTAAATCCTTGTTTTGCCAATTCTTCTGAAACAAAATTGATTTTAGCTTCAGGTAAAACAGCGTTGATAAAGCCTACAAATTCACGAGTATTCTTATAAGCATCATCAATTCTTTGATTCATTGAAGGTAATTGTTTTGCTAATATTTCATATTGAAGATTTGTAGCCTCATTATCGCAAAGCATTAGATGCAATTCTATTTTCTCCATTAATGCTATGGTTTTTTTATTTCCTACACAGTAGCCAGCTGTACATTGTCCACCACTTGGAAATTTTGATCCACTAGCATATGAAATGGTTCTAATAGTTGAAAGCATTTTATCTTCACCTAAAAAGAGAACATTAGGACAAAATGTTTGATCTAAAATAAAAACGGGATCGATAGCAATTTCACCAGTTGCAGTTTTACGTACTTTACTTAAAGTCTCTTTTAATTTTAAAAGATCAGGAACTTCAACTCTAGGGTTTGTTGGTATTTCAGCAATGATGTATGGAATAGCGTCCTGGTTAGCAATTTTATCTAAAACTGCATCAATACTTTGAACCATATCGTGATCACCATCAACAGGTAAATCCACTACTTCAACATTATCAATACAAGCAGCAACTCGTCTTGCTTGATCATTTGTTCCACCATAACAATTTGGAGGAACCACTATTTTAATAGCCTTTCCTTTATGTTTTTCGAGTGCATCATGAATTAGTCCCATCATAATCGCATATTGAATAGAAAGTCCACTAGAACCAACCAATGCCTTTGTATTTGTGCCAGTAATGGCTTCAATAGAATCTAAGACAAGAGATTTGTTTGTTTCGACATCACTTTTCTTATAATCAAAAGAAGATTTTTCTATTAGAAATTTTAAGGCAGCAAAACAATTGGCTGGCGTCATTGCAATTGTTTCTCTTCTTCGTACGTGCTGGATTTCTGAAATATAACTTTCATTTTGATCACCATTTACTAATAAAACACTTCCCAAGAGAGGATGAATATTAATAAAAAAATCAACATTTTGATTGAGTTCAAAATTGCAAATTTCATCTTGCGGTGAAATGAAAATTGTGCTGCCGTTAAACTCGGAAATTTCTCCTACCTTTTCAATATGATGAAAATCAAATTTATAACCATAAATGGTCTTGAGTATTTCAATATCAAAAAAATCTTCTACTTCACCTGTATGAATTATTTGGGTGTTTTTATTATCTAATAAATTTTTTCTTAGAATTGCCAAAATGGGAACCGTCTTTGATGAAAAACTTATTACATTATTTGGTTTTTGATGCTGTAAGTCAGCAATTACCCATTCTAGGATACAAGATAACGGATGACCTAATCGAATATAGTCGAAGGCAGTTGGTAATTCACTTAGCGCAGAAGATTCATAATTATTGCCTTTAAATAAGGTTTCAAACTGTTCTAAGAATTGAATTTTGGCTAATTTTTCATCATAAATATCTAGTCGATGGGTTGTTAGTTTCAACCAATCAGATGGCATGTTTTCTAATACACCTTTTATATAATTTAGCATTTTATTGTCTTCCATAATTACCTCTTTTAGAAAAGACGTAAATATACATTAACTAAATTTTTATTTAAAGTGTTATAAGATGTTTTGTTACATTGAACCTAACGTTTCATGTCTTGCACTTTGATGTGGTTTAGCAACATATTACAGCAGGTATTGTTTATTGGCCTCTTTGATTAGATTCTATCGAATTATTTTAATCATCTTCAATTATCTCATTAAAGAGATATTCAGAAGTGCCAATTCCCCAGTGACCAGGATTGGGATGAAGGTCTGAACCTACCGAATGTACATGATAAGTAGTATCTGTCGGGTTGATTTCAGCCAAGTCATAACCCCAATACCACATTCTAAGTCTATTGTCATCCATTAATGGAGCAACACCTAATAGCTGAGATAAATAATTGCCGTCCGTCCATGGGAAATCATTACTCATGTGTATATCGGTTGTGTCATAATACCATTTATTAATGTCGCCATAGGACTTAAATTGATGCAAGCCAACTTGGTTCCATGTTGTATGTGTATCGGTACGCACTAAATCTGTAAAAAGATAAATAGTATCACCTACTAGAGTAGCATCAGGTGTGCTCAAGCCTAAATATCCTTCACTAACAGGGTAAATATCTCTTGGAATAGTAACGGCTTGTGTCGAATCAATAAAAGTACGACCATCTAAACTGCGAACAAGTCCAATACTTACATCTCCAATATTTGAAATCCCAGTATAGAATAAATATAAGGTATCATTTTTAACTAAAGCACCAGGTTCAGCAACAATTTCACTCATCCAATTCACTGCAGGATCAGGAACTAATACTGGTGAGTTATCCATTGTCCAGTTGATGCCATCAGGTGAAGTAGCATGGGATATTTTAAAAAGAGATGGGATGTTTTCAAGGTAAACAGTATTATACATATGATATGCTCCTTTGTAGAAAACAACATTAGGTGTTTCTAAGCCTCCTTCGTAAAATGTTCCATTAACAGGCTCAAAAACAGGTGTAGTTGGATTCATTTCCCATGAATATCCATCTGGCGAAGTAAACCTGTAAATACTAATGGGTTGAGGAGTAGAGATTCCTCCATGCATTGCTGATACATACATAATGTACTCATTATTTACTTTTAAAACAGTTGGATCAGCCCACGAACCGACAATGAAATCATTCCAATCAATTATTGGGTTTTGGGAGTATGGTACAAATTGCGGAAAGAAAGTGGAATCTATTGATTGATTTGTCTGCGAGATACTAATATCATTATCATTAGATGAGCAAGACATAATTAATAATGAAATAAATATGATTTTAAAAAGGGTTTTCATGTATCATTCTTTAAATTAAGGGCAACTAACTGCTAAACGCAGTAACGAAACCATTTTGGTCAGCTTTTCGTTGAATAAATTCCATCTTGTTAGTCTATGTTAGTAGCGTTAACAAGAACTAAGTTAGTAAAAGAAAGCGAACCATTAGAAAATTCGCAGGATTTTACAAGTATATGCTGTGTAAATAGTGAGATTATACAAGTTGTTGTCTTCTGTTTTTTTTGTGACAGATCTCTAATTTAATTACGTTCAATGAGAACGGTTAAAAGGCTATAATTATTTTAATACACAATTAAATAAGTCAATACATGACTTTTTTTGTTTTCCCAAAAAATTTGATTAATTTAATTAAATGAAAAAACTTTACATACTGTCTCTTATACACATCTCCGAGCCCACG
>OJDV01000509.1_pt1 | contig 13699 bp, 2 predicted proteins | sample 1592911 | NCBI WGS metagenome assembly OJDV01 (sample SAMN05416860, study PRJEB24817) | seawater metagenome | isolation source: Sea water | place: Canada:Atlantic | collected 2013-11 | reverse complement strand
CCTTTAAAGTAACTGAAATTGGTGTAGATACAAACCCGGTTATATCAACGGTAGGACCTTCTGTAGAAATTTCAGGTTATCGAAGAAATTCATTAGGCTATTTAAAAGCTTCACCAGATGGATCTAAATTAGCTGTAGCTCACTTTGGTTTTGGAACAACACCAGGTGCAGATGCACCAGGAGGTGTTTATTTGTTTGATTTTGATAATGATACAGGTATAGTTTCAAATTCGTTAGAATTATATGGACCTCAAAATAATGACAGTCCTTATGGAATTGAATTTTCAGCAGAAAACAGAAAAGTTTATGCGTCTGTTAATGATGGTGCTTCTGGAAATGGTTCAAGTAGAATTTTACAATGGGATTTAGAATCAATAGATATTCCTGCTTCACAGCAGACAGTTCATTCATCTAATTCAATTAATGGAGCGGCTTTACAATTAGGTATTGATAGACGAATTTATAGAGCACAATTTGATTTTTCAAATGCGGGAAATTCTGGACGTTATATAGGAGTCATTCAAAACCCAGAAGCCGATGGAGCTGCCGCAGATTACGATGAGACAGGAGTATTATTAGATGTCAATGGTAATTTCCAAAACAGAAGTCGGATTGGGCTACCTCCTTTTATTCAATCCTTATTCAATTCGCAAATTGATATCATTCAGAATGGCATTAGCACAACAGAATTAAAACTTTGTACAGGTGATAGCTATACGCTATTTGCAGAAGATTTTCCTGGAGCTGATTATGCTTGGACTAGAGATGGACTGCCTTTGCCAGGTTCTACCTTTGAATTATTTGTTGATATTCCAGGTTTTTATGAAGTATTTATAGAACAAAATAATGGTGAATGTCCAATTGAAGGAGAAGCTGTTGTTGGCATTTTTGATATACCAACAGCGACTCAACCTAACAATATCGTAGTTTGTGATGAAACTGAAACTTCAACTTTTGATTTTACCATACAAGATGCCCAAATATTAGACACACAAAATCCTGATGACTTTACTGTTCATTATTTTACAACTCAAGTGGATGCAGATTCAAATGAGAATGAAGTTATAGGAGACTTTAATAATACTGATGTTACTCAAATTATTTATGCAAGAGTAGATAACAATAATAACACAAACTGTTATGAAACTACAGAATTTACTCTAAGCGTTTTTATTACACCTGTAATTACTCAATTAGATGATCTCACAGTTTGTGATACAGATTTCATTGGTAATAGTATGGATGGTTTTACAACTTTAATACTTTCAGATTTTAGTTCTAATATTTTAGGCGCACAGGATGAAACTCTTTATACGATTTCATATCATCCAACACAGGAAGATGCAGATGATAATACAGGTCAACTAGCAAATTCTTATACTAATACTATAGCATATACTGAAGAGATATTTGTTCGTATTGAAAATAATGCAAATACAGATTGCTATTCAACAGATTCTTTCATTTTTACTATCAACGATTCTCCAGAAGCAATAGATACAACCATTTTGCAATGTGATGAAGACGGCATTCCTGAAGGGTTTACAACCTTTGATCTTAACCAAGCTTTCGATGACATTACAAATAGTGCTCCTAATAGAACCATTAATTTTTATGTGTCTCTAGCGGATTTAAACAATGATGAAGATGAACTTAATCCGGATTCCTTTGATAATTATTTCAATCCACATATCATTTATGCACTTGTAACAGATACTGTTACTGGCTGTACCAATATTGCCGAAATCACACTTCAAGCAAGTTCAACTGCTTCTAGTGATACATTTTTAGAAGCCTGTGACGACGATGGTTCAGAAGATGGATTTGTAAACTTTAATCTTTCTGATGCTGAAAATTTCATTCTAAATGGATTGCCAGCTGGTCTAGATCTTACATATTATGAAACTTACGAGGATGCACTTATTGAAGATAATCCTTTAGGAACAAACTTTACCAATACTATTCCTTATTCTCAAACCATTTACGCACGTGTTGAAAATGCCAACGCCTGTTATGGAATTAGTGCTATAGAATTAACCGTCTTTGAATTGCCAAATATTGTGATACAAGAAGAGTTGTTGTATTGCTTAAATGATTTTCCTGAGACCATAACGTTAACAAGTGGACTAATTGATGACATTCCGAATAACTACTATTACGAATGGTCAACTGGTGAAGATATGTTTGAAATTGAAGTCAATGAGCCAGGAACCTACACAGTTCGGGTTACCAATACTGATGGTTGTTTTAAAGACAGAATTATTAATGTTTTGCCTTCAGATATTGCAGTTATTACTGATATTCAAATTACTGACGCTACATCTAACAATACGATATCTGTGTTTGTTTCTGGTGAAGGTGTTTATGAATATGCGTTAGATAACATTATCGGACCTTATCAAGAAAGCAATGTGTTTAGCAACGTGGACTTTGGATTTCATACCGTTTATGTTCGTGATATAGAAAATGATTGTGGTATTTCTGAGGAATTAGTTTCAGTTATTGGATTTCCGAAATTTTTCACACCAGATGGTGATATGTACAATCCATTTTGGCAAGTAAAAGGTCTTTCAGAACAATTTCAACCCAATACACAAATCCTTATTTTTGATCGTTTTGGAAAACTTCTTGCCGAAGTTGATCCACTAGGAGCTGGTTGGGATGGTACTTATAATGGTAGTGATATGCCTTCTAGTGATTACTGGTTTTTTGTAACCCTTCAAGATGGTCGAGTTTTTAAAAGTCATTTTGCTTTAAAGCGCTAAAAAATAATTTGTGTAAATTCACCTAACAAAACAACTCGGAATGAGGTTTGGCAAATTTGTAATTTTCATTTTCCTTTACGCTTCTCCACTTGCTTTATTGGGTCAAGATATTGAATTGTACCAGCAATTTAATGGTCGGTTCGACTACACTGCAATTGGAAACACCTTAAACACTGCTGAGAATGGTACTTTAGGACCTTGTAGTATACTCACCTCATCTTCAGCTAATCTTTCTTTAAATACTAATCAAAACATTATAGCGGCCTATTTATATTGGGCTGGATCTGGAACTGGAGATTTTGATATTGAAGTCAATGGAATTCCCATTTCGGCTGATAGAACTTTTAGCAATGCATTAGATGATATAAGAGTCTTCTTTGCTGCATTTGCAGATATTACAACCATCGTTCAAGATCAAGGTAGCACTGCATACACCATTTCTGAATTTGTTCTTACAGGAGTTATTGGTCCATACTGTCCTACTGGAACAAATTTTGGTGGTTGGGCAATTACTATCATTTATGAAGATCTTAGCCTTCCTTTAAATCAATTAAATGTTTACGATGGCTTACAAAGCGTCCCAACAAATTTAACTGTTACCTTAGATAATTTAAATGTTTTAGACAATCAAGGCGCTAAAATTGGTTTTGTTGCTTGGGAAGGAGATGCAGGATTAGCCGTAAATGAACAATTAACTATTAATGGCAATTTAATCGGAAACCCGCCATTAAATCCTAACAATAATGCCTTTAACGGAACAAATAGTTTTACTGGAGCTTCCAATTTATATAATATGGATATTGATGTCTACGATATTCAAAATAATATTACAATAGGTGATACTGCAGCCACTATAGAACTTACTTCTGGTCAAGATTTTGTAATGATTAATAATATTATTACAGTTCTTAACAGTCAGCTTCCAGATGCAACAATTATGCTTAATGATTACAGTATTAATTGTGGCGACAGAACCATAGATATTGAGTACACTGTTTTTAATACGAATAGCACAGACCCACTACCAGCCAATACAGATATAGCGTTTTATGCAAATGGTTTACTAATCGGTCAAGCGATTACACAAAATGAAATTCAAATAAATGACTTTGAAATTGGAACTATTTCACTATTAATACCAGATACCGTAGGTGATTCATTTACCTTATCTCTTGTTGTTGATGATGATGGCATGAGTAATGGATCAGTTACTGAAATTAATGAAACAAATAATAGCTTTGAAACTGTTCTAGATTTATTAATTGTTCCTCCTTTAGTAATATTACCAAGCATGCTCTCTTGTAATGAAGGGTTTAGCTCGGCAGTATTCGACCTATTTGAAGTTTTAGATGCAAATGGCATCAACACAACTACCAATGTAAGTTTTTACACAAGTCTATTAGATTTAGAATTGGATACCAATGAAATTCTTATTCCGGAAAACTATAACAATACAAGTAACCCTCAGACCATTTATGCGAAAATTGACAATCCTCCTTGCTATGATGTTTACGCTTTTGATATTTTAGTTGAAAACTGTCCTCCATTTATTCCTCAAGGCTTTTCACCTAATAATGATAACTCAAATGATTGGTTTAATATTCAAGGGCTCTATGATATATTTGAAAATCACGAATTAAAAATATTCAATAGGTATGGCACTCTAATTTTTGAAGGGCATAATGATAAACGATGGTTTGGTTTAATTAATAGAGGTCTTAACAACCATGGTAAACGAGTTCCTGTGGGTACCTATTTCTATGTAATCAATTTTAATGATTCTAACTATCGACCAATGGTTGGATGGGTTTATGTGAATTACTAAACTGTTAAAATTTGACGTTGTTCGTCGTATTTATTTGTCTATTAACATCTTATCCTCTATTTTCAATTTCAATTTAATCGCTTAACAATCTTTTCCCTCACTATTGTATTAATAACGAGAGACTACTAACCTACTTAGTATGAAAAGATATTTTACTCCATTCAATTATAGTTTTAGTGCCATCGTGCTTTACAAACCTGTAAGTACTATATATGAGTGACTGTGCAGTTCATTCTGCTCCAACATCAGACAATATCCCAATATTTAAAATCCTACCTTATGATCTACGTAATGATTTACTTGTACATTTTCAAACCTAAAGAACGTAAAATACTTATCAAAAGAGCCTCAGAATTTGTTTCTGGCAAAAAAGTCAAATGTTAATGTTTTGTGTATTTCGTCGTAAAAATTTGCATTTCATCTAATACAGTTCTATATTTCGACCATTAAAATTATCAATTTAGCCCATAGTCCCAAACCTCGTGGTTAACCACCATGAACTTAACCGCTTAATAATGAATATTTTAAAACAATCCCTCGCAGTATTATTCTGCCTGTTTTTTGGCCTTACAAGTTATGGTCAACAAATTAGTATAGACAATTCGTATACTGAACAAGAACTTATTGAAAACAACCTAGTTCAAGGTTGTGTAGAAACCTCAAACATTAGCTCGCAGGTAAACGGATCCATTAATGGATTCAATAGTTTTGCGTACTTTGAGAAAGCTGGATCTAATTTCCCTTTTCAAAATGGTATCATGCTTTCTACTGGAAATCCTATTTCTGGTGGTAACACTCAAAATAATGATATATTAAATGAAGGAGAGACAAATTGGACTACAGATTCAGACTTAGAATCTGCTTTAGGAATTTCAGGAACATTAAACGCTACATCCATAGAATTTGATTTTATATCAGTTTCTAATCAGATTCAATTTAACTACATCTTAGCTTCTGAAGAATACTTCGGAAACTTTCCTTGTGAGTACTCTGATGGATTTGCATTTCTTATTAGAGAAGCCGGAACGAGTAACCCTTATACAAACATTGCGATTATACCAGGTACTACAACACCTGTAAACACAAATACAATACATGACGAAATTGTTGGATTCTGTGCACCTTCAAATGAGCAATTTTTTGAAGGCTTTAATTTAGGAGACACAAACTATAATGGTCGTACAACTGTAATGACTGCAACTGCAGGTATTACACCAAATGTACAATACCATATCAAAATTGTTATTGCCGATCAAACAGATAAAAACTATGATTCAGCTGTATTTATTGAAGGTAATAGTTTTAATGCCAATGTAGATCTTGGAAATGATATTCAAACTTGTGCTAGTAATGTTACTTTAGATGGTAATATTAACAATCCACTTGCAACCTATTCTTGGCTTTTTAATAACGTTTTAATTCCTGGTGAAAATCAATCTACTTTAAACGTTACACAAACAGGAGATTATACGGTTTCAATAGAAATCCCATTAACAAACTCAACTTGTGTTATAGAAGACACCGTAAATGTTGTGTTAAGTTCAACTCAATCTGCTGATGCAATTTCAGATTACCAGCTTTGTGATGATCTTAGTGGTAATGGTATAGAAACCTTTGACCTATCAACTAAAGATTCAGAAGCTTTGGCCTCTGTACCTTCCTCAAGTTATACTGTAAGTTACCATTACACAGCAAATGATGCTCTAAATGGAACAAACCCTATTACTGCTCCAATTCAAAATACGTCTAATCCACAGACTATATTTGTAAAAATTGAAGACACAGTAAATGGATGTTTGGCTTACCAAGAATTTGATTTAATTGTAAACCCAAAACCTACAATTACTCCACCTTCTGCGTTAATCGTATGTGATGATTCAAATTCAGATGGTGTAACAGCCATTGATTTATCTCAAAGAGATGATGAAATTACTAATGGAAATATAGATTTACTAGTAACTTACCACTTGACTCAAAGTGAAGCTGACAACGGGATTAACGCTGTTCCTTTACCTTATGTAAATATTAATACTACTGAAACGCTTTTTGTAAATGTTACTGATGTCAACACAGGATGTTCAAGTACAACTACATTAGATATAGAGGTTTTAGCTAATCCTTCAATCAATACCGAACCACAATATATTGATGCATGTGATAGTGATCATGATGGATTTGCGAATTTTGATTTAACATCAGTTATTAATGATGTTCTTCAAGGGATCACTGGTGTAAACGTAACGTTTCACCTAACTCAAGGAGATGCTGATTTAGGTATCAATGCCATTGCAAATGAAACTAATTATCAAAACGTAATACTTTTCGAACAGATTGTATACATTAGAGTTGAAGACCAACTTACGGGATGTGCAAGTATTACTCCTATTGAGATTCATACCAATTTATTGATAACCGGAACAAATTTAGTTAATTTTAGTATCTGTGATGCTGGTAATGATGGCTTAGAAACATTTGATCTTATTGGTGTTTCAGAAGCAATAATAGGCAACTTAGATGATATATTAGGTGTAACAATTCTTATCGATTTTTATTTAACTGAAAACGATAGAGATAATCAAATAAACCCAATTGATACATCAGTTCCTTTCGAACCAACGACAGTTCCACAAACTCTGTATATCACAATCACAAGTCCTACGTGTCAAGAAAATGCAGAAATTGAACTTATCATTAACTCAATTACAGAATTTGACTCCATAGGGTCAGTAAGTATTTGTGATTTAGATCAAGACGGTTTTACTGCAATAGATTTAAGCCAGTTTGATGCTCAAATAACTAATAACCAAATTGATTATTCTGTAACTTATTTTGAGAATGAAGATGATGCCAATACAAATAGTAATGGCTTACCTACACTTTTCACTAACACTACTAACCCACAAACAATATTTGCAAGAATCGCATTTTCACAAACTGGTTGTGCAGATGTTAATAGTTTTGAGATTGAAGTACTTCCCGCTCCTATGAGTAACGAACCTACTGATATCATTATATGTGACTCAGATCAAGATGGAGTTTCAATTATTGATTTAAACTCTAAGATCTCAGAAATAGTTTCAAGTACAACCAATAGAAATATTACATTCCACAATAGTCAAACTGATGCGGAAGATGATATAAACAATATTCTAGTTACTTCAAATTATTTAGCGGTTACAGAAGCTATTTTTGTTAGAATTGAAAACTCTACTACTGGTTGTTATTCGATAGAAAATTTTGAAGTAATTGTAAATACATTGCCAATCATTAATCCAATTAGTCTTTATAAATTTTGTGAAATTGGAGATGATGGTTTAGGAGAATTTATATTTTCAACTCAAGATACCGATATTTTAAATGGTCAAACTGGAAAAGAAGTACTTTATTACATAACGGCATTAGATGCTGAAAATAATGTAAACCCAATTGACAAGGATAATATTTATGTAAACATATCAAACCCACAAACCATTTTTATTAGGGTAGAAAACTTTACAGATCCAAATTGTTATGCCACATCATCTTTTCCTATAGAAGTTGGTACTAATCCATTGTTTAATGTCCCAACAGATATTTTCATCTGTGATGATATTACCAACGATGGTAGTGTTGAATTTGATTTTAATGTACAACTTACAGAAATCACTCAAGGCACTACAGACATTGAAGAAGTTACATTTCACACATCGCAAAATAATGCAGAAAATAATATAAATCCACTACCTTTAAATTTTAGCAATAGTGTAAATCCACAACAGATTTATGTAAGAATTAATAACGGAACAATTTGTGAATCTTATACTTCTTTTGTTCTTAATGTTATTGCAGCTCCTGATGTAAATGAGCCACAACCATTAATTCAATGTGATGAAGATTACGATGGAATTGTTGTTTTCGATTTAACACTCTCTGAGTTTGATATTTTAGATGTAAGACAAGACAACATTGAAATTACATATCATGTTACTTTTGAAGATTCTTTTTTACAAACTAATACTATTACAGATCCTGAGAATTATACAAACCTTACAGATCCACAAACAGTTTATGTTCGTGTAACTAATACTATTTCAGACTGTTTTGTATCAGTTCCTTTAGAACTTATTGTAAACCTACCTCCTGCTATTAACGCAATTTCGAGTCATGAGGTTTGCGATAATGATGAAGACATTACAGATTTAACAGAAATTAATTCTATACTTCTTGAACAATCTGCTAACGTATTATTAGATTATTACCCAACATTTCTAGATGCTGAAAACCAAACTAATGCCTTAGATTCAGACTACAATTACCTAACTAATAATGATATTATTTTTGCACGTGTAGAATTTTCAACAACGCATTGTTTTTATATACATCAATTTAGCCTTATTGTAAACCCTGCACCTATTGCAATTCAACCAAACGATTTGATTACTTGTGATGATGATTATGATGGTTTTTTTGAATTTGATCTAGGTCAACAAAATGTGGTGATTTTAGGTGGACAAAATCCATCGAGCTTTACTGTAACCTACTATGATGACGATTTACTAGCTGAAGAAGGAGAAGATGCTTTAACAACTTTATATGATGCATTTGATGGACAAACTATTTATGCTCGAGTTGAGAATAATATATCTGGTTGTTATACACTAACTCAGTTTATTACAACTGTTAACCCAAAACCTGTTGTTGATATTGAAGATCAGGTAATATGTTTAGATAACTTGCCATTACTTGTAAGTGCAAATACAAATCAAGTTGGAGATCTATATCTTTGGTCTACAGATGACACAACTCCAGAAATTGAAATTACTGAAGTTGGAACTTACTTTGTAACGGTAACTACTTCATTAGGCTGTGAAACAACAAGAGTGTTTACTGTTTCAGAATCTGAAACAGCATCAATTGAATTAACTGAAACTGTTGATTTTTCAGACCCGAATAATATAACAGTAACCATCAGTGGTATTGGTAACTATTTATACCAATTGGATGATGATGAACCTCAAATTTCAAACGTATTTCAAAATGTAAGTATAGGTTATCATACTGTTACAATAATTGACTTAAATGGTTGTGCTGAAGTAACAAAAGAGATTGTAGTTATTGACGCACCAAAATTTATGACACCTAATAGCGATGGTTATTTTGATACTTGGCATATTACAGGTGTTGAAACCTTACCAGGAACTATCATTTATATTTATGATCGATACGGCAAACTTTTAACGCAACTAACCTCATCATCAGTTGGTTGGAATGGTAGATATAACGGAAATTTAATGCCTGCCAGTGACTACTGGTTTCTAGCAAAAGTTAGGAAAGGTAATATTGCTTTTGACGTTAAAGGACATTTTGCTTTGAGATATTAAAAAATGACAGTCAACTATGTTGCACTTAAACTGATAAAAACTACCGTATACATCATAAAGTTTCAATAAACACATATTTTTTTTACATTCACAAGTTCCAGATTAGACATCGTTGTAAAATCTACAGCTTTGCTTTATCTATTTGTTATAACTAACCGTTATATATGAAGCTATTTAAGCGCTTGTGTTTGGGACTAATTTTGTGTTCCATTTACACGTCATCAGCGCAACAAATTTCGACTGAAAACACATCTTCCCTTGAAGCTTTAATACAAGCAAACTTAGGGCAAGGTTGCGTCGACATATCTAATATTTCATCTTCTGTAAACGGACAGTTTAGTGGTTTTAACAGCTATGGTGATTTCGATAAAGCAGATTCAAACTTCCCTTTTGAAAACGGAATTGTATTATCTACAGGAAATATCAACTCTGCTGGAAATGGCACTAATACGAATACATTGAATGAAGGCACGGCTAACTGGCCAACAGATCCTGATTTAGAAAGTGTTTTAGGTATTTCAGGGACTTTAAATGCCACATCTATTGAATTTGATTTTCTTTCTGCTACCAATCAAATATCGTTCAATTACATTTTGGCTTCAGAAGAATATAATACAAACTTTCCATGTCAGTATTCTGATGGTTTTGCTATTCTTATTAAACGAGCTGGCACTACAGAACCTTTTGTAAATATTGCCTTAATTCCTGGCACTTCTATCCCAGTAAACACAAATACTATTCATGATGAAATTGTTGGATTTTGTCCAGCCGAAAATGAAAATTATTTTGACGGTTATAATATTGGAGACACAAATTATAACGGAAGAACTAAGGTTTTGTCCGCTACAGCAAATATTCAACCAAATGTTCTACATCGAATAAAACTTATAATTGCTGATCAAAGTGACCAAAATTATGACTCAGCAGTTTTTATTCAGAGTGCAACTACGCTTTCTTCTGTAGATTTAGGACCAGATATAAATACCTGTTCACAATCTTTAATTCTAAATGGAGATGTACAAAATAATATTGCCACATATGAATGGTCTAAAGATGGACTAGTCATTCCTGGTGCGACAAACTCTACATATCTAGTTTCAGATTCTGGAACTTATAGTGTTGCAGTGAATCTTCAAATTAGTAATAGTTCATGTATTATTGAAGATGAAGTCCTAGTAAATTTAGGATCAGAACAAGATATCGTAGAACTTCCTGATTTTATTCTTTGTGACGATGCCATAAATGATGGTCAAACAATTTTTGATTTAACAACAAAAGACAGTCAGGTTTTAGTCAATGTACCAACCGGAAATTATGATATAAGTTATCATTTAACCAATGTAGGCGCAATAAACGAAACAGCAACTATTACTGTGCCTTGGCAAAACACGACTAATCCTCAAACCATATACGTAAGGGTTGAAGAAATAAACACAGGCTGTTTAGGGTTTACAACCTTTGACTTAGTGGTTAATACCTCTCCTATTTTTAATCAGCCTTCAGACATTAGTGTTTGCGATGATAATGTTGCGAATGGTATTACACTAATTGATCTTGTAGACACAGCTGCTGAAATATTAGCAATAAATCCAGATCTTGTCGTTTCTTTTTTTACGTCACAACTTGGTGCTGAAACAGGCCTGAATCCTGTTGGAATACCTTATGTTAACACCAATCCATCTGAAGTTTTATATATTAGAGTACAAAATAATGTCACAGGGTGTTTTGATACAACTTCAATTAATATTTCTGTACTTGAAAACCCAATAATAAATCAAGGAATCCAATGGATTTCAGCTTGTGAAACTGACGATGATGGGTTTGAGGTTTTTGATATAACTTCGGTTGTAGACGACATCATTCAAGGACTTACTGGAGTTTCTTTAAGTTTTCATGAATCAGAAACTGATGCTGAAGAGGCAATTAATCCAATTCCAGATCCAACAGCTTTTCAGAATTCCACATCTAACCTTCAAATAGTTTATATAAGAGTTACAAATGATAGTACTGGTTGCTATTCAATTATGCCTATTGAGCTCCATACTAATATAGTTCAATCTGGTTTTGACACCAGTAATTATGGTATTTGTGATGATGCTTCAAACGATGAAATAGCTGATTTTGATTTAAACGATGTAGAAATAGCTGTACTAAATAATTATCAAGGCTTTGAGATTTCTTTTTTTGAAACTGAAGAGGACCAACTAAACAATACTAATGAGATCGATAAAACCGTTTTATATACAGCAACTTCCATTACTACAACAATTTATATTACGGCTACAATAGATTCTTGTGTTCAATTTAATTTTATTGACCTTGTTATTTATCCTGCAATAAAAATTCAAGACCTTACTATTGTAGAATATTGTGATAATGATTTTGATGGATCTACTTCTATTATTCTATCAAGCTTTGACGATTATGTTAGCGCAGGAATTGACTCTCCAAGTGTGAGATACTATTTAACAGAACAAGATGCTATTGATGATGAAAATGTTTTACCACAAACCTATACTAATACAGTTAATCCAATAACGATTTATACAAGAGTTACAAATACTCAAACGACTTGTTATGATATTTCTCCTCTGGAGGTTCTAGTTATCGATCCTCCTATAGTAATGCTGCCAACTGATATTATTATTTGTGATGATGATCAAGATGGAATCTCTATTATAGATTTAGATAGTAAGATCCCTGAAATTGTCGCAAATACCATCGATCTTGATATTACATTTTACACCAATATAGATGACGCAATAGATGGTATCAATCCAATTTTAACTCCAGAAAGTTATAGTACAGGAACCGCCTATATTTATGCTAGAGTATTAAATACAATTACAACGTGTTATAGCATTGTAGGTTTCGATATATATGTAAATACCTTACCTGTCTTTATTCCTATATCTATTTTTATAACTTGTGAAAGTGATGGAGATGAAATAAATGATTTCTTTTTCAATTTAAAAGATGACGAAATTCTAAATGGTCAACTCGGCAAACAAACACTATATTTTGAAAATGCACAGGATGCCATTGATCGAATTAATATTATTGATAAAAACAGTGCCTATCAAAACTTATCAAATCCACAAACAATTCATGTCCGTGTTGAAAATCTTACAGACCAAGATTGCTTTGGCACGTCTTCATTAGTTATAAATGTCACTCCTTTTCCTTTATATAATGTACCATCAAAGTTTGAAGTCTGCGATGACATTTCTAACGATGGAATAGATATTTTTGATTTAAATCTTAAGGCAATTGAAATTAGTAGTGGTATCCCAGAAAATTTAGACATCTCTTTTCATTTAAGTTATGATGATGCTGATTTAAACCTAAATGAATTACCACTCAATTACATTAATATTTCTAATCCACAACTACTATTCGTAAGAATTGAAAATGGTTCCTTTTGCTATTCTATTACTGACTTTAGCCTTGGAGTCATTCAAGTTCCTGAAGTTAATTTAGCACCAGATTTGACCAATTGCGATGATGATTATGATGGTTTTACGACTTTTAATTTAACAGATGTAGAGATAGAAGTTCTTGATATTCGACAAGATGACCTCGTAGTTTCATACCACGAATCACTTTTAGGAACTGAAACTGACACAGATGTTATTTCTAATCCTGGGAATTACACCAATATTTCTAATCCTCAAATAGTATACATAAAAGTTAACAGTACTATTTCTGTCTCTTATACACATCTGACGCTGCCGACGATCTACTCTGTG
>OJDV01000508.1_pt1 | contig 13712 bp, 10 predicted proteins | sample 1592911 | NCBI WGS metagenome assembly OJDV01 (sample SAMN05416860, study PRJEB24817) | seawater metagenome | isolation source: Sea water | place: Canada:Atlantic | collected 2013-11 | reverse complement strand
TAAAGGAACAGGTAAACTAAGAACTATTTATGGAAATTTAGATTTTAAATATGGTGACTATTTAATAATTCCTCGTGGGATTATTTATAAAATAGATTTCGATACCGAAGACAATAGATTGTTTATAGTAGAATCTCACGCACCAATATACACACCAAAACAGTATCGTAATTGGTTTGGACAATTGTTAGAGCATTCACCTTATTGCGAACGCGATATTCGCAGACCATATGAATTAGAAACCAATAACGAAATAGGGAATTTTACCATAAAAGTAAAAAAGAAAGATGAAATTTTTGATATAATTTATGATTCGCATCCTTTCGATGTTGTAGGATACGATGGATTTAATTATCCTTACGCTTTGTCAATTCACGATTTCGAACCTATAACAGGGCGTATACATTTACCACCTCCAGTTCATCAAACATTCGAAACTACAGCATTTGTAATTTGTTCGTTTGTACCACGTTTGTACGATTATCATCCACAATCAATTCCTGCGCCTTATAATCATAGTAATATTGATGCAGATGAGGTATTGTATTACGTAGATGGTGATTTTATGAGCCGTAACGATGTTGAAGCTGGACATATTTCATTACATCCAGCAGGTATTCCACATGGTCCACACCCAGGAGCCGCAGAGAGAAGTATTGGTAAAAAAGAAACTGAAGAATTAGCAGTTATGGTTGATACTTTTAAACCGCTTATGGTAACTGAAGAAGCTATGAAAATTGCAGATGAAGAATATTATAAATCATGGTTAGAGTAAAATTTTATCATGATAGAAAATAAATTACCTGCTGATCCTTCGGCATTAGTTTTAGGAATAGTAGCTCTTGTAATAGGTTTTGCTGGCTGTTGTTGCTACGGAATTTTTGCTATTATACCATTAATCTTAGGGATTGTTGGAATGGTAATGGCAAACAAAAGCATTAAAGAATATGCATTACATCCTGAAGCGTTCTCTCGAAGCAGTAGAGCTAATGTAGGAACAGCAAAAGTTATAAATATCATAGCAGTGGTGTTTAATGCTTTAGTGGTTTTGTTTTTCATTGGTGTTGTTGTTTTTTACGGAACAATGTCTTCCCAAGGGTTTTATGAGGAATTTTTAAATGGAAATGAGACGTTTGATGAATGGGAGAATGATTCAATTTACGATTATGATGAAGATTTTGAAATTAGTGAAGATACTATTAGAGTAGATTCTATAAGTGTTGAAGAAATTATAGGTAACGAGATAAAATTAGATAGTTTAAATAATTAATAAAAACTCAAATAGTTTTCTAGTTTGAGTTGTTTTCTGTTTCTTAAAAAACAGGAGGGAAATAAAAGAATATTATTATGGCAAAAGAAGTAAAAAGTGTCGATTACGGATTGGAAAAAATTTTCGATGGAGCTCAAGATTTTTTACCATTATTAGGAACAGATTATGTAGAGTTCTATGTAGGTAATGCAAAACAATCAGCTCATTTTTATAAAACGGCATTTGGTTTTCAGTCACATGCTTATAAAGGATTAGAAACAGGTTCTAAAGATTCTGTGAGCTATGTTTTAAAACAAGATAAGGTGCGATTAGTATTAACAACACCTCTTAATAGTAAATCTCCAATAAACGATCATATTGTAAAACATGGTGATGGTGTTAAAGTTGTAGCCCTTTGGGTTGATGATGCTAGAAAATCATACGAAGAGACGACTAAAAGAGGCGCAAAATCATATATGGAACCTACGGTTGAAAAGGATGAGTTTGGAGAAGTTGTACGTGCAGGAATTTACACTTATGGAGAAACAGTTCACATGTTTGTTGAACGTAAAAATTATACAGGTGCATTTATGCCTGGATTCGTGAAATGGGAATCAGACTATAATCCTGAACCAGTAGGTCTAAAATACATAGATCACATGGTTGGTAATGTAGGTTGGGGACAAATGAATACTTGGGTAAAATGGTATGAAGATGTGATGGGATTTGTGAATTTCTTATCGTTTGATGATAAACAAATTCATACCGAATATTCAGCACTTATGAGTAAAGTTATGAGTAATGGAAATGGCCGAATCAAATTCCCAATAAACGAACCAGCTAAAGCAGCTAAAAAATCTCAGATTGAAGAATATTTAGATTTTTATGAAGACTCAGGAGTACAACATATAGCAGTTGCAACAGATGATATCATTAAAACAGTTGCGCAATTAAAAGCTCGAGGTATTGAATTTTTGCCGCCTCCACCTCAAGCATATTACGATGATATCCCTAGACGTTTAGGAGTTCACATGGATATGATGAAAGAAGATATCAATGAACTTCAAAAATTATCAATTCTTGTTGATGCTGATGAAGAAGGATACTTGCTACAAATTTTCACAAAACCTGTTGAAGATAGACCAACTCTATTTTTTGAAATTATTCAACGAATGGGAGCTCAAGGATTTGGTGCTGGAAACTTTAAAGCCCTATTTGAGTCTATTGAACGTGAACAGGCTAAAAGAGGAACGCTGTAAATTTAATTGTAATAAAGACATAAACCTACAAGCTTTTGACCTGGATTCTATTCAGTATTTAATCTTGTAGGTTTTTTATTTAGCGAAACTCTAACATAACTATAACAGCTATATTTACTATTGGTCTCGAGTTTTTTTTTATTTTTGGAACAGTAATTGTAATTCTTCCTACTAAACAACTAAACGTTACTTTACAATTATGTCAAAAATGAAAAATATACTACTTATAATAGGCCTTGTGTTCGGGATGCAAATATCTTTTGCTCAAGAGAAATCTGCATTTCAAGAAGGCGAATGGTTTAAGTTTGAAATGAGTTATAGTAATTTCCTGAAAGCAGGTAATGCAACTCTAGAGGTTAAAGAATCTAGTATAAACGGAAAACCTGTATATCATGTTATTGGCAAAGGTTGGACCACTGGAGCAATCAAATGGCTATTTAAAGTGAAAGATAGATACGAAAGTTATATTGATAAAGAAACCGGGATGCCTTATAAGTTCATTAGAAAAATTGATGAAGGTGGCCACACTAAAAATATTGAAATTGATTTTGACCATGAGAAGCAACAAGCTTTAGTGGATAACAAAAAGCATAAAACACAAAAAACAATAGCGACTGAAAAAGATGTTCAGGATATGGTTTCGGCGTTTTATTACCTTCGTAATAATTATGATACCGAAAGTATAAAGGAAGGAGAAATCGTTTCCCTTAATATGTTTTTTGATGAAGAAAACTATATTTTTAAATTAAAGTTTTTGGGAAGAGAAACGATTGAAACAGAATTTGGTAATGTAAAAACATTAAAGTTTAGACCTTATGTAATGGCAGGACGTGTTTTTAAAGAACAAGAAAGTTTAACCCTTTGGGTAAGTGCAGACGATAATAAAATTCCATTAAAGATTAAAGCAGATTTAGCAGTAGGATCACTACAAGCTAACTTAGAAGCTTTTAAAGGTTTAAAACACTCATTTCAAATTCAATTTGATTAACTAACTCATTAACATGGACGATTCACATAAATTTGGCGACATCTTCAATCAACTAGAAGAGAAGTATACAAAAATAGACCAAGACACAGAAGATCATTTATTTGGCTTGCTTTATAGCAAGCCTATTACATATTGGGACTATATTCAAACAGATGCTTTACTAAGCCTTCAAACACAACGTACAACATTTCCGGATGAAATGGTATTTATTGGCTATCATCAAATCAATGAGTTGATTTTTAAAATGATCCTTTGGGAAATTCAGCAAGTTGCAGAAAAAGAGGACTTAGATGTAGCTTATTTTGAAAATAAACTCATGCGTATTAGTCGTTATTTCGATATGTTAACGACTTCGTTTACGATTATGCAAGATGGTATGAGTGTCGATCAGTATATGAAATTCCGACATACGTTAACACCAGCTAGTGGATTTCAAAGTGCGCAATACAGAATGATAGAGTTTTCATCGACTGAACTTATCAACCTTATCGATTACAGATTCAGAAAAACCATAGATAGAAACACGCCTTTTGAGCATGCTTTTGAACACCTCTATTGGCAAGCAGCTGGAAAAGATTACAAAACAGGTAAAAAATCAACACTATTAGTGAATTTTGAAAAACGCTACAAAGGTGATTTTATCCGTTTTATGCAAACCTATAATACGAAGAATTTATGGTCTCGTTTTAAAGAACTTCCAAAAGAGGACCAAGAAAATAAAGATTTAGTAAAAGCTATGCGTCACTATGATTATACTGTGAATATCACTTGGGTAATTGCACATTACAATGCGGCAAAACACTACATTGAAAGTGGAACAGGTGATGGCGAAGCAACTGGTGGAAGCGACTGGAAAAAATACATGCATCCTAAGTATCAAAGACGTATATTTTTCCCAGAACTTTGGAGCGAAGACGAAATCAAAAATTGGGGAGAAAATATTTAATAGCTAAACTAATTAATGCAACTAAAACAATTATTAATAGCATGTTTCATCTGTATTGGTTTATGGTCTTGTAAAGACGACGATAAAAAAGCAGAGACATTACAAGATTTAGAAACACTGGTTGAACCGGAACCAAAAAGAGAATTTGGTTTTGTTTTAGAAGACTACATTGTTAAGAGAGATACAATAAGAAAAGGCGATAGCTTTGGAGAAATCCTAGAACGTAACAAGATAGGCTATCCTCGAATTTTTAATATTGCTGAAAAAGCTAAAGACAGCTTCGATATTAGAAAATTAAATGTAGGTAAACCTTATACTTTATTATGTGCTAATGATTCATTACAAACACCACAATGTTTTATTTATCAGCCTAATAGTATTGATTATGTTGTGATTAACTTTGCAGATTCTATTCACGCTTACACTAGCCGAAAGCCAATTACATATGTTGAGAAAACCGCAACAGGAATCATTCCTGATGGTATGGGGATTTCGCAGTTAATGATTGAACAAGGGCTAAGTCCAAGATTAGCATATAAAATGGCTGACGAAATTTATGCTTGGACAATTGATTTTAGAAGACTCCAAAAAGGAGACCGGTTTAAAGTAATTTATTCAGATAAGTATATAGATGATTCGGTCTATGTAGGTGTGCATGACATTAAAGCAGTCTATTTTGAACATAAAAAACAACCTTTTTATGCGTTTCAGTTTGAAACAGATTCTATTAAAGGTATCATAGATTACTTTAGTGAAGAAGCTAAAAACTTAAGAAGAGCTTTTTTAAAAGCGCCAGTTCAGTTTAGTCGTATTTCTTCACGCTATAATTTAAATCGTCGAATTGCTTATTACGGTTATAAGTTGAGACCACATAAAGGAACTGATTTTGCGGCAGCAATTGGAACACCAATATTAGCAACTGCAAGCGGAACAGTAACAGAGTCAACGAGAAGAGGTGGTAATGGTAAATATGTTAAGATTAGACATAACGCAACATACAGTACTCAATACCTTCACATGAAAGCTCAAAATGTTAAAAAAGGAGCATTTGTTAAACAAGGAGATGTTATAGGTTGGATAGGTATGACAGGTAATTCTGGTGGTCCTCATGTATGTTATCGCTTCTGGAAAAACGGAAAACAAGTAGATCCATTAAGAGAAAAACTACCTGAAGCTAAACCTATTTCAGATAGTTTAAAAATGAGATATTTAGATTTTATAGCACCTGTAAAAATTAGATTAGACGCTTTGAAAATTCAAGATAGCTCTAATGGAACTGAAATTAACATAGAAAAAGATTCTATTTCACAAATTCAATAATGGCATTAAAAACAATAAATCCTACAACAACTAAAGCTTGGTCTAAATTACAAGCACATTTTAAAACCCTTGAAAAGTCACACTTAGTTGAATTATTTGCAAATAATAGTAACAGAGCAAATGAAATGACGATTCAATGGGAAGACTTTTATGTTGACTATTCTAAACATCGCATATCTAAAGAGACTTTAGATTTACTAATTGAATTAGCAAATGAAGTGGACTTAAAAGATGCGATGGATAAATACTTTGGTGGAGCAGTCATTAACCAAACTGAAGGACGTGAAGTATTACATACAGCTTTACGGAATCCTAAAAATGCTGAGGTTAGTGTAGATGGAAAGGATGTAATGCCTGAAATTTATGAGGTTAAAAATAAAATCAAAGACTTCTCAAATAAGGTCATTAATGGTGAATTAAAGAGTCATTCGGGAAAAGCTTTTACTGATGTTGTAAACATCGGAATTGGTGGTTCAGATTTAGGGCCAGCAATGGTCGTTGATTCTTTGGCATTTTATAAAAATCAGTTAACAACGCATTTTGTAAGTAATGTTGATGGTGATCATGTCAATGAAGTGATTAAAAACTTAAATCCAGATACGACACTTTTTGTTATCGTTTCAAAAACATTTACAACACAAGAGACGTTGTCAAATGCTAATACTTTAAGAGAATGGTTTTTGAAAAATGCTCCTAAAGAAGCGGTTTCAAAACATTTCGTTGCTGTATCGACCAACATTGAAAAAGTAAAAGATTTTGGAATCGATGCAGATAACATTTTTCCAATGTGGAATTGGGTTGGAGGACGATTCTCCCTTTGGAGTGCTGTCGGTTTATCAATCAGTTTAGCTGTTGGTTTCGAAAACTTTGACAAGCTGCTTTTAGGTGCTCACAAAATGGATGAGCATTTTAAAACTGAAGATTTTGATAAAAACATTCCAGTTATTACAGCGCTTTTAAGTGTATGGTATAACAATTTTTTTAATGCTGAAAGTGAAGCCGTTATTCCATATTCTCAATACTTAAATCAATTTGCAACGTACCTTCAGCAAGGTATTATGGAAAGTAATGGTAAAAGTGTTGATAGAAATGGAGATAAAATAAATTATCAAACAGGAACTATTATTTGGGGAGAACCAGGAACAAATTCTCAGCACGCTTTCTTTCAATTGATTCATCAAGGAACAAAATTGATTCCTGCAGAATTCATCGGATTTGCAAAATCATTACATGGTAATCAGGATCATCAAGATAAGTTAATGTCGAACTTTTTGGCACAGACGGAAGCTTTAATGAACGGGAAATCAGAAACTGTAGTTATTGACGAGTTGAAAGCTCAAGGGCTTTCAGAAGATCAAATAAAAACATTAACACCTTTTAAAATATTCGATGGGAATAAGCCTACAACTACTTTTTTGATAGATCAATTAACTCCAGAAAGTTTAGGAAAGTTAATAGCCATGTACGAGCATAAGATTTTTGTTCAAGGCATTATTTGGAATATCTTTAGCTATGATCAATTTGGAGTAGAACTTGGAAAACAATTGGCAAATACCATTTTAAAAGAATTAAATGATGCTAGTGTTTCTAATTCACATGATAATTCGACTAAAAAACTGATAAAACAATACTATAGAGTAAAGTAAGAATGTTAATAATTTGAAAGAATTTAGATGTTTTTGTACTGAATTTTTTTAAAAAAGAGTATCTTAAGTGTTAATAATTCTTAACATGAAGGTAATATACTGTTGTAAAGACAAGTGTATTTTTATCGAAAACTAAAACTTTTTAAATTAATTTCATATGAAAAAAATTACTCTATTTTTATTTATTGGCTTATTGTTGCTTTCAATGACAACGATAGCTCAAAGTACATTAAAAGGTGAAGTTGTAGTCGATGGCTTACCATTACCTGGTGTAAATGTTTTAGAAGAAGGCACATCAAATGGTACAAGTACTGATATTGATGGTAACTTTACTTTACAAACAAATGCTGCTAGTGGCTCAATTATAGTCTCGTATGTTGGGTTTACCAGTGTAACATTGACATTTAATGACTCTACAGATTTTGGAATTATTAATTTATTACCAGATAATTCTCTAGATGAGATTGTTATTGTAGGCTCTGGTGTTATTGATTTAGCAGAAGATAGAAATACGCCTATTGCGGTTTCTACAGTTAAAGCTAAAGAAATACAACAAAAAGCTGGAAACTGGGATTTACCGGAAATATTGAAATCTACACCTTCTGTACAAGCTATTAAAGCTGGAGGTTTCGGTGACGGTCAACTATTCTTAAGAGGATTTGACCAGTCTAACACGGCATTTATGCTTAATGGGCAACCAATTAATAGCCCAGAAGATGGAAGAATGTTTTGGTCTAACTGGTCTGGCGTTTTGGATGTAGCTGAGGCAGTGCAAGTACAACGTGGTTTAGGATCTTCAAAATTAGCTATTTCATCGGTTGGAGGTACCGTAAACATTGTAACTAAAACAATCGATAGAAAAAAAGGTGGCTTTGTACAGCAAATGATTGCTAATGATGACTATATTAAAACAACTGCATATTTTTCTACAGGTAAAAATGAAAAAGGATGGTCTTTTTCAGCTTTATTAGGTCACTGGCAAGGTGATGGTTATGTAGATTATACAGCGGGTCAAGGGCAAACCTATTTCTTTTCTGTAGGTTACCAACCAAATGAGAAAAATACATTTAACTTTTTAATTACTGGCGCACCACAATGGCATGCAGCTGCAGGAAGAGGTAATATACAAAGTTTCATAGAAAATGGGAGAAAGCATAATAGTGGAACTACATCTGCTCCAAATAGCCCAAATACAATAGGAGACGGTCAATATCCTTTTGGAAGAAATATATATCATAAGCCTATCGCTAACTTAAGTTGGGATTTGAAAATAAATGATAAGTCATCGTTATCAACTATTCTTTATGGGTCTTTGGGTAGAGGTGCTTTTGCTTCTTTAATTACAGATAGAGATACTGGTAAGGCATTGTACGCAAGAGGCTCATATAACCAACATAACTGGTTTGGCTTGGTGTCAAATTTTGGTACTGAACTAAGCGAAACACTAAGTTTAAACGCAGGTATTGATGTTAGAACCTATACAGGTGCACATTTTAGAGGGGTTAATGAATTTATTGGTGTAAATAGTGTAGACGTAACAAGTGCTCAAAATGGGTCATATACGATTACAGATTCTTTTGGTGGTATAAATCCATGGAACATGGTTTTTAATCCTAATGATAGTGGGACGCAAAGATTATCTAGAGATTATCAAGAAGTAATTACTTATTATGGTGCATTTGGACAATTAGAATATACTAAAGATGCAATTTCAGCTTTTTTCCAGGGGTCAATTTCTAATCAAGATCATGTTAGAACGGAATTTTTCTATACAGCTGTAGAAGAAGACTCTGATAAAGTATCTAACTTTGGTTATAATATAAAAGCTGGTGCTGCCTATGCTATCAACGAAGATCACAAGGTCTTTGTTAATGCTGGTTATTATTCTCGTCAACCCTTTCATAGTAGTTTATTTGAATCAGAGAGAACTTCAAATAAGTTGATAAACCCTGCAGTTGAAAATGAAAAAGTTACTGGTTTAGAAGCAGGTTATCAATTTAAGAGCGAAAAAATTTCTGCTAATTTTAATGTGTATCATACAAGATGGGCTAATAGAACACGAATTAATAACAATGGTGAAGCTCAAGGCTCTGATGCTTTTAGATTGTTCCAAACACAAGGCGTAACACAAGTGCATTCTGGTGTAGAATTAGAAGTGTATACTCGTCCATTTGATAAATTAAAAGTAAATGGATTCCTTTCTTTAGGAGATTGGAAATTTGATGGAGATGGATCTAGAAAAACATTTGATGAAGCAGGAATTGAAGTTGGTTCAGTTAGTGAAGTTAATTTAGATGGTTTACAAGTTGGTGGAGCTGCTCAAGTAACAGGTGGGATTAATGGAAATTATGAGATTTTACCAAGATTTAGCATAGATGGGACATGGAATTGGTATAATGATATGCATTCTCAAGGAGATACAACTGCAGACTTACCACCTTTATCTTTACCGTCTTATGATACAGTTGATGCTGGTTTATCTTACAGAATGATATTAGGTAAAGATGATCAAAACTCTTTGCAATTTAGATTAAACATAAATAATGTATTTGACGAGGTTTATTTAGAGTCAGTATTTGGAAATGACCAAGTTACTGCAACCTCTAATAATTATAAAGGTGTTAATGCTGATGAAAACAATGGTCGTTTTGGATATGGTAGAACATGGAATTTTAGTATGCGCTATAATTTCTAATAAGTGACTTAGATTATAAACAAAAAAAGCCTATCAATTTTGATAGGCTTTTTTTATATTTCAAAGAAAACAATATTATTCTTTCCACTCAATGGATTCCATAATATGCTTGATATCGTTTTTTAGATATACAGCTGCTGGATAAATAGAGTCGTAATTTGGTTTTGCATAAAAGTAAAGCGATCCAACTAAAAAGTGATTGATACTATCAGTGACATAAAATTGAGATTGCGAAGCCGCATTACCACCAACTTCATAGAACATTCCAAAAACCTTATTTTTAGGATTTTCATAAATATCACCTTCTATTTCATCAGCCTTCATAGTGTGCTTTTGAGTTAGGTTTTGAGCATCTCTTAGCAAATTTATAAGGTTATTTTTTTCGACTTTTTTGTAAGTCAGATAGACTGTTCCTTTTAACTGTGGATAGTTGATATTTACACCATAAAGATTATTTACACCATCTAATTTAATATTAGATATTGGATCTGCTATTTCATTTTTTTCAAAAGTAAATGGCAGAGGAATATCTACTTTTTTATAATTTGGTTGAGGATATTCCAATCGTAACATTGCTTTTGGTTTAGGAAGTGGATCATTACCACAAGCAATACAGGATATAATAATACATAATAAAAGTAACTTTCTCATAGTTGATTTATACAGACATTACTTAACGAATAGATACATTATTTATTTGTTTAATATCGTGAATTTAATGTCTTTGATACGTTTCTTCTCAATAGCTTCAATAGTAAAAACGTACTCTTTGAAATTAATTTTACTCTTTAGCCTTGGAAATATGCCAGAGATTTCTAAAACGAAACCAGCAATAGTCTCGGCTTCTCCTTTATAATCTTCAAAAACAGATTCGTTTTCAATATCAATAATTTTATAAAAATCTTTTAATGTGGTTTTGCCTTCAAACGTAAAATTATTATCATCTATTTTTGTGTAAATCACATCATCATCATCAAACTCATCACTAATATCACCAACAATTTCTTCAATAACATCTTCAAGAGATACTAATCCAGATGTTCCACCATATTCATCAACTACAACTGCTAAATGAACTTTTTTGTCTTGAAACTCGACCATTAGATCATCTAATTTTTTGTTTTCAGGAACAAAGAACGGTTCACGAAGTAGGCCAGTCCAGTCAAATTCTTTTCGATCTATATGTGGCAATAAATCTTTTACATATATTATACCAGTTACAGTATCGATACTTTCTTTATAAACGGGAATTCTTGAATAACCATTTTTTATAATTTCAGGAATGATCTCGCTGAATTTTTGATCTTCATTAAGTGCGAAAATATCCATTCGTGGTCGCATTACTTGCTTTGTATCTGTGTTTCCAAAAGACACAATCCCTTGCAGGATTTTATGTTCTTCAATAGTAGTGTCACTGTTTGAAGTAAGTTCTAAAGCTTGAGATAATTGATCGACACTAATATTAGATTTTTGTTTTCCCAAACCTTTATGAATGGCAAGCGTTACAAATCGCATTGGCAAACTAACGGGAGAGAAAATAACATCTAGAACCTTTAGAGGTATCGCCATAAATATCGAAAACTTAACACGATTTCTACTGGCATAAATTTTAGGAATAATCTCACCAAATAATAAAATTAAAAAGGTTATTACTACGACTTCTAAAAGAAACCTCATCCATGCAACCTCTATGTTATAAAACAATGTTTCTCCTAAATAGGCAAACAAAATTACAATCCCAATATTGATAAAATTATTAGCAATTAATATAGTTGCCAGTAATTTCTTAGGTCGTTCTAAAAGTTTTGAAATTATTGTAAATGCTTTTGGTTGTTCGTCTAAACCAGTATCAATATCAGATTTTGTTAATGAAAATAAAGCCACTTCAACACCAGAAATCAATGCAGAACAAAATAGTAAAATTATAAGCAGTATGAGACCGGAAATTAATGCTGAATTTCCAGAAAGTAGTAATAATATTAAACACGAGGGTTCAGGATCCAATATGAAATTATTTAATTTTTAAAATGGTAAGTCGTCATTGTCTTCAGCAATTGGCTGTGATGTCGTATTTGGTGTCGCTTGATTAGACTCAGGTTGATGACTCGTATTGCCAGGAGGTGTTTCATTTTTATTAGATAAAAAGGTGAAATCTGTGCACTGGATTTCAGTCGAATAGCGATCATTTCCTTTGTCGTCTTGCCATTTTCTTGTTTTTAAACGACCTTCAATATATACCTTATCACCTTTAGAAAGATATTTTTCGCATATTTCAGCTGCTTTATTTCTTACAACTACGTTGTGCCATTCTGTATTGGTAACACGCTCATTAGTCTGTTTGTTTGTGTAGGTTTCATTAGTTGCTAATGGAAAACGACCAACACAGTTTCCACCATCAAAATAATGCATTTTCACTTCATCACCTAAATGCCCAATTAGCATCACTTTATTTAATGTTCCTGACATAGTTGTTTGTTGTTTAAGATTACAAAATTACACAATTTGTAATGGTAGTATTAAAAGTATGAAAAAATTGTGAGTTCTTTATATAGGGAAACTAAATTCCTCAATGAAGTTACCAATCACAATAGGCGTCGGATAGGTTTTTAATTCTGAAATGGGAATGCCTTGTTTTGGGAGTTTGTCAATTTCAATAATCCAGAATTTTGTATATAAATGTTGATGTGATAGTTTGTGCACAAGTTCTTTGGTATTGTATAAGCTATAGTCGAATACAATATCATTGAAATAGGATTTGATTTTTGGATGCGCTTTAAAGTTTTTTGAATGAAGTTCTTGTTCGGTTTCAATTAAAGGGAACTGATACAGGTTTTGCCATATACCTTTTGTTTGTCTTTGTTCAAAAAGTGTTCTTTTATCTGAAGACATTAGAACTAGAAAATTAAAGCATTTTTTTGTGACTTTGGTTTTCTTCAATTTTACTGGAAGACTATCAACGGTTCCTTTTTGAAGAGCGACACAACTATCTTTCAATGGACAAACAATACAATTTGGATTTTTAGGCTTGCATTGAATGGCTCCAAATTCCATTAATGCCTGATTGTAATCACCAGGATTTTCGGTATCTATTAATGAAGTTGCTAATATTTTAAAGTCCTTAATGCCTTGTGTGGAATTAATAGGAGTATCAATTCCAAAATAACGAGACAATACTCTATATACATTTCCGTCAACCACAGCTGTTGGTTCGTCAAAACAAATAGAAGCAATAGCACTTGCTGTATAGTCACCTACGCCTTTAAGTTTTATAATTTCTGAATATGTAGTTGGGAATACACCCCTTAGTTCTGTCGCAATGTATTTCGCTGAGGAATGTAAATTTCTTGCTCTTGAGTAGTAACCTAGACCTTGCCATAGTTTTAAAATAGCTTGTTCTTCAGCATTTGATAGGTCAAAGACTGTTGGGTAATTTGAAGCAAAATTTTCGTAATATGGCAACCCTTGTTTGATTTGGGTTTGTTGCATGATTATTTCAGATAACCAAATGTAATAAGGATTTTTGGTGTTTCTCCAAGGGAGTTCTCTCTTATTTGCTGAATACCAATTAGTTAAAACTTTCTTAAAATCCATAAATATTTTATAATTACA
>OJDV01000507.1_pt1 | contig 13712 bp, 11 predicted proteins | sample 1592911 | NCBI WGS metagenome assembly OJDV01 (sample SAMN05416860, study PRJEB24817) | seawater metagenome | isolation source: Sea water | place: Canada:Atlantic | collected 2013-11 | reverse complement strand
TAATCAAGAAATAGATTTATCAAATAATATTAATTTAACACATTTAACTTTTGGATGGTATTTTAATAAAGAAATAGATTTATCAAATAATATTAATTTAACACATTTAACTTTAGGAAGGGATTTTAATAAAGAAATTAATATTCCATTAAATATTAAAAGTTTAACTATACATGGTCGTAATAATCAATATATAATAGATAATTTACATAATAATATTGAAGAATTAAAAATATATAGAACAGATTTAAATTTGGATAATTTACCAAATAGTATTAAAAAACTATATATTCATAATTATTATAATAAAGAATTAAATAATCTTCCAAACTCTATAGAATATTTAGAATTAATTAATTATAAATTAAAAATAAAAAAAATTCCTAAAAATCTTAAAACAATAAAATGTAATAAAGATTATAAATATATTGATGATTTTAAAGATTATGAAGTTGTTTGTATTTAAAATTCAATCTGTTTAATATCAAATATTTTTTTTGTAATACTTTTATATACTTCTTTATTAACACTTTCTTTAAAAAAATAATCATCTGGATATAATTTTTCATCTTCTTCTTTTTTTAAATCAACAATTATATGATAATTATTATCATATTCAAATTTATCAATAACATCATAATTTAAATTACTTAATCCATTTTTCTTATAATTTTTGTAATTATAAATTTTTTCATATGTTAAATTTTCAGTTTCATTTTTTTCTTTTAATTCACTCTGTTTTAACATATTTTCTTTCATTTTTCCGTCTTTTTCTTCAATATCAATAATTCTTCCTTTATTTTTAGAAACATTATATATTGGTTTTCCGGTTTCATATAATCTTAATAATAAACATTCATCTTCTCCTTGCCATCCATAAAAATTATTTGGATAACCATTTATTTCATTAAAAAAATTTTTATTACAAGATATTAAAGCACCTGCAAAAGGTTTTTTATTTTTAATATCCATTCTTTCATATCTTGTTCCATAAACAGCTAAAGCATTTAATGAGTTAGTTGTTTTAAAGAAATATTCAATTAAATTACTATCAGGTATTGTATCAACATCAGAGAATATATAATTATCGTATTTTTTTTTGCTATTTTTATTAAGATAATCAAAACCAATATTTTTTAATTTACCAATATTAAATTTATATTTTTCACTTTGTTCTACAATAATAATATCATAATTACAAATTGGTTTTAATAATTTATTCATCCAATAAGTATAATATCTTTTTTGTATTAATCTTTCATTATTAGGCTGATTTCTATAACATACTATAATTGCTATTGTTTTATCATATTTCTTAAAATCTAATGATTTAGGAATTATTTGTGTTAAAACTTTTTGCATATAATCAAAAATTCCATCTTTTTCTAAATACTTTTTATAAAATTCCATTCCATTTTGTGATATTTCGTAACACTGCTTATCATTCTCTCTACACCATTTAATTTGGTCTATTAAATTATCTAAATTTTCATTAACAGGAACATAATGGATGTATGGCTTTAATAAATAACTAAACCATAAATAATATTTTGAATCCGGTTTTAATACAACACTATTTAATGAAAATTCATTACCCATTCTAAAAGCTCCTACATGTCCGTCTAAATTTAATATATATTTATATTGATTTTGTTCTTCTAATTCCATTCTATTAACAAGTTGAATTTTTGGTTGAATAATATTCAATGAATTGTTTAATTTTTTCTTTAATTTTCTATTAAATTTAATTACACCTGCATTTAAATATTCTGGATATTCTTTTGATAAAATAGATGCTTTAATTCTAACATTTCGTTCATCAACATCACAACCTGTAGCAGTTCCTCTAAAAATGGCTATGTTTTTTTTATCTTTCCATTCTACATTTTTAAAATTATTTAAATAACCATTTTTACAATCATCTGGATATATTCTTTTGCTTACCCTCATCCAATCATCTTGTGTTATTAATGGAATATCCGCTGTATCTATAGATGGACCAACAGAAAGAATAGGAGCATATTTATTATGTAAATATTTATCATCTAAATCTTTATTAACTATACTCGTATAACTATCTTTTAAATTTTTATTTAACATTGGATGATCTCTGACATTTATAAAAAATATACAATCGGGTAATTTTCTATTAATACAAAGTTCAGTAAAAAAATCTTCAAATAAAGCTTCATTTTGGTCTCCTTCATATTTTTCATATTTAAAAAAACAATCATTAGCAATCCATTTTCTTCTGTCTAATTCTTTATCTTTATTTGGAAGATGATATTTAGTTAAGTAATATTTAACTGTATTATTTAGTTTAAATAATAATTTTTGTTTTTTGGTTTTTTCATATTCTTCTAATACTTTTTTATCATTTTCATCAAAATATAATTCGGTATAGAAATCATTTTTATAATTGTGTTTTGAAAATGGTAAAAATATTGCTAATCTATTATTTTTTATTCCAATAAGTATTCCTTTTTTCATTTTATGAAACATATATTCCATTGTATTTTTTATTGAATTAAAATCAGTTTTAAATTTATCCCAAATTTCAATATTATGATTTTTAAAAATATTATTTTTTAAATCAATTGTTTCTAATTTATTATATAATGTTCTAATGTAAATATACCCATATCTTTCAATATCTATCATATCTCCAGCGTGAAAAAATAATTGATTAAAATTATTAAATTTTGGATTTGTTTGTTGATATTTAACACTTTCTAAACATTCTTCTCTATCTGAAAAAACTGTTTTTCTTTTTGTAAATTTATCAGTTTCATAAATATCTACTTTATCATTATTAAAATTATTTTCATACCATAATAAAAAATCTTTTAAATCTTCTTTTTTTCTATATATTGGCATTTGATTTCTTTCTAAATTTTTAATAGTATCCCAAAAAGCTCTTTCTTTTATTAGTTTATAATCATATAATGATACATAAAAATTAACCTTTTTAATATCTATATTCTTTATTTTTTCTTCAATATCCTTTTTAATAACTTTATTATCACATTCTATTTTATTATTTTTTATCTCAATTTTAACAAATGTTTTATTATTAGAAAGTTCATATATTATAAAGTAATTATAAATACTCATTATTATAATAATTATAATAAAAAAAAATTGAAAAATAATTATTTTGGATGATATTATAAATAATAATTAAGAAAACAAAATGGCAGAAGAAGATACGAAAAAAATAAAGTTAAAAGAATATTCAAAACATCCTTTGGGATGTGGTGTTCATGGTGATAATGTTTGCCATAATTATGGCGAACTTATTTCTGTTAAAGTGGGACCACAAGGAAAATATAAATGGATTTCAATCTCATCTAAAGAATTCAACGAATTTTTCATTTCTGAAGAATACAAAAAACGCTTTGTCTTTGAGATTGAAACTGATATTTTGAAAAATACCAATAAAGAAGAACAAGTATGGCACTCTGTTCGGAGAAATTTGAATTTTCACTTTTATAATTCTCCAAGATGTGCTGGATTTCCTGAGGATTTTAACTATAATCCCGATAAGTCTGAGAGATCCAGAATATTAGATAGTTCATCTTTTGGAACTGGTATGTGTGCTCTTTTAGATGAATGGTCTGATTGGTATCTTTACTCTGGATTTTATCCTCAATGGATTAATTATCTCTATGTAAGTGAAACAGAGATATTTTTTCTTGTTAGAATGAACCAAAAAGACCAGTGGATTAACTCCATCACACTGAAAAGTTTAGATGCAAATCTATATTTTTCAGTTCTTCAAGAGATGTTTGAACGCAAGAAAAAGAAAAGTAAGTATATGAGGACAATTTTCTTCAAAAGCTTTCTCTCTCATTATGGTTTCACCAAGACCATTGAGAATGAGAATGAGATTGATTCACCTTGTTATAATGTGTTGAGTTGTTATGATCTTCAACGCTACATCGGAAGCTTTCTCTGAAAAAAGGATGAATTTCCTTATTGTAAATAAAATTTATGTATGTTGTATATATTGTAAATAACACCCCATTAAAATTTATAATTAAAATAATATTTATTTATTTAAAATAAATGAGTGAAATTATATTTTCAAAAATTGATGTTGAAGATTATATTCTTCCTCCTGAATTAGATGAAAATATTCAATCATATATATATGGAGAAGTTAATGAAAAAGATTTATTAGAAATAATTAAGACATTTGAATATGAAAATTTAAATTTTATAGATATTGGAAGTGGATGTGGAAAAATTATTATTTATTTATCTTACAAATTAAATATATTTTCTACTGGTGTTGAAATAAATATTAAAAGATATAATAAAAGTGTTTCATTACTTGAAAAATTTAATATATTTAATAATGTTGAATTATTAAATCAAGACTATAAAAAAATATATTTTGGTAATTATGATATTTTATATTGTTGTAATAAAGTGTTTGATAAAGAAGATAATGATATATTATATAATAAAATATTAAATGAATTTACTGGCTATTGTTTATTATTTGATTATAATCACATATTAAAAAAATATTTATTATATGAAAAAGAAATAAGAACAAGTTGGAATAAAAATGAATTTATTTATATTTTTCAAATCTAATATACTAATTTATATTCAAATGACATACCAACTGGTGTCGTTCTAATAACTTTAATAATATTATTTGTTTTAAAATTATAAAATTTTGATACGGGGTCATTATTTAATATAATTTTTAAATCTTTTTTTTTAATTGTTGGGTATTCATCTAAAAATTGCTGTTCTTCATCTTTATTTAATGGAATAAATTTAGGTTGAAGAATATTATCAATAACAATAAATGATAATTCAAAAAATGTAAATATTTCTAAATTACTACCATTTTCTTCCTTTTTAATATTAGATAATTGTTTCAAACTATTAATAGATTTTTCAGTTATATCATTAACAATTAATATTTTATATTTATTAATATTTTTAATTATAAATTCTTGAATTTCACTACCTTTAGCAATTGATGTTATATTATAATTAAATACTTTAATTAATATTTCATCATCTTCAAATTTACTATTATAATTTTCTATATTATCAAGTTTAATATTAAAAATATCATTTTTATTATTTTTTATTTTACTTACTTTATTTTCTATATTTTCTTTATTTATTAAATTTCTTTCAAATAACATTCTTATTAAATTTTCTTTAATACTATCTAAAATTTCATTATCTGTTTTATAAATAGAAGTATAATCAAGATTTTCCATACTCATTAATTATATTTATATTTTATATTTTATATAATTTCAATTTTTATTTAAAAAAATTGATTTATTATTATTATAAATAATTAAATATAGATATGTCAATTAAAATATACCCAATTAATAAATCATTTTATAGGAAAAAAGTTGCATCATTTGATTATGATTGGACTTTAGTTAAACCTAAAAATAATAAGCAATTTCCAACAAATATTGATGACTGGTGTTGGTTATATGATAATGTTGGTGATAAAATAAAACAATATTATAATAATGGATTTATGATTGTAATATTTACAAATCAATCAAAAAAATGGAAAATTATACAAATTAAAAAAGCATTAAAAACATTAGAAATTCCAATTACTATTGTTGTAGCTACAGAAAAAAATAAATATAAACCCAATAGATTAATGTTTGATGAATTATTTAAAGATTATCCAATTAAAGTTAAAAAATCATTTTTTGTTGGTGATGCATTGGGAAGAAAAAATGATTTTTCAGATAGTGATAAAAAATTTTCAGAAAATATTGGATTGAAATGTTTATCACCTGAAGATTTTTTTTGTGATAAACCAATTAATTTTAAATTACCTAATATAACTTTACATAATAAACAAGAAATTATTATAATGATTGGATTTCCTGGTTCAGGTAAAAGCACAATTTCTAAAAAAATATGTGAAAATAATAATTATATTCATATTGAAGGAGATGTATATAAAGTATCTAAAAAAATGATTAAAGAATCTATATCTTTTATTCAAGATAATAAATCAATTATATTTGATGCAACAAATTATACTAAATTACGAAGAAATGAATATGTAGAATTAGCTAAACAATATAATTTATATGTAAGATGTTTTCATATTACTACATCATTTGAAAATTCATTTAATAGAAATAAGTTAAGAGATGATAATAAACAAGTTCCATTAATAGCTTATAATACATATAAAAAAAGATTTGAAAATCCTAATGAAAATGAAGATTTTGAATTATTAGAAATTAATTTAGATTAAATAAATTATAATTTTTTATATGTTTCTATCCAAAAAGGATTATCATTACATCTTATATCAGTTAATTCAAATCCTTCATTTTTAAAATAATGATTAAAATATTTTAAATTTTGATGAGTGTCATATTGTATTATTTTTAAATTATTTTGTTTTGCTATTTTTTTAGTATAATTTAATAAAAAATTTTTTATTTCATTAGCTTCATTATATGTTAATAATTTTTCTCCATATAATAGTTTTTTACGAGTTTCATGAAACATTTTATCATATATCATAAAGTAATTAATTGTAATTCTATCATCTTTAATAATTAAATCTATACCTGCAATAGATTCTGAATTTTTAAAAAATCCATTATATTTGTTAATTCTTAAAAAATATTTATTTTTATTAGAATTTAGTAAAAATACAGAATAATTAGAAAATAACCAATGATTTGTATAATTTAAATTATTAGATTTTAAATATCTATTTATATCACAAATATTTTTAAAGTATAAAGTAGGTAAATGTTTAAACATATTATTTTATAATAAAAATTGAATTTTAAATACTTTATTAGAATATACTTCTTATCTTCAATTTTTATTGTAAAAATGTCAAAGGATACTATTACTAAATTAGAAAAATTGTTGTCTAAGGATAATATTAATCAAAAATCTTTAACAAAATTTAATAATAGAAATGTTAATCCTTTGTATATTGCTTGTGAGGCAAATAAAGAAAATCTTGCAATAAATATATATAAAGTTGAAAGTTTTAAATATTTACTATTTGAAGAAGATTTTAATGGCTATAATTCCTTTGTTTGGATATGTTTAAATAATATGATAAAAATGATAAAATTCATTCAAAATAGTTTTATTAATATTATTGAATATATTGATTTACAAAAAACATATGACAATAATGAAACATTAATGATAATTATTATTAAAAAAAAATTAAATAATATTGGATTAGAACTATTAAAAAATAATTATGAATTAAATTTATATCAAAAAGATAATACTGGAAAAACAGCTCTTGATTATTCTATTGAAAATAATTTTGATGAATTAACATTACTTATAATACAACAAATGAAAATTAATAATAAAGATGAAAATAATGAAACATATTTTATAAAATTATGTAAAGACAAAAATAAAACTAAATTATCTATGTATTTAATAGATTTAGATGGAATTAATTTAAATTTAGAATATACTGATAATTGGAAAAAAACTGCTTTAATTTATGCCATTGAAAATAAATTATTTAAATTATCAAAAAAAATTATTAATAAAATGAAAAATTTTGATACAATTGATTTATTCAATAAAATACCTTTAATGTATGCTATTGAAAATCATTCATTAGATATTGTTAAAGCTTTGTCTAAAAAAACTAAAAATGTAAATCATAGTAATGATGATAATGAAACAGCAATTATTATGGCTTGTAAATCTAATTTAAAAAATATATCACTTGAACTTTTGAAAAATAAAAATGTTAAAGTTGATTGTTATGATAATTATAATTCAACACCTTTAATTTATGCTTGTAAAGAAGACCAAGATGTAGTTGTTGATAAAATTTTAGAAAAAGATTGTTTATTATATAAACAAGATAATGAAAATCATGATGCTTTAACAACCGCTGTTATATTACAGAATGATAAAATAGCATTAAGTATTATTAAAAAATGGGAAAATGATTTTAATATTCCATATAAAGTAAATGGAATAAATGTATATTTAATTGTTAGAGTAATTCATAATAATTTAATTAAAACAGCTGATTATTTAATTAATTCTGGAAGATGTGATTTAAGTTTTATTGATGTTATTAATCAAACCGTTTTAATTTATGCTATTGTAAAGGGAAGAGTTGAAATTGCTGAATTATTACTAAAATCTAAACAAAATATAAATGTTGGATATGTTGATATTGCAAAAAATACAGCTTTAACATATTGTGCTGGATTTAATTATGCTAATCTATCAAAATTATTATTAAATAGACAAGATTGCAAACCAGAACAAGATAATATTGAAGAATTTGACTGTATAGGTTATTTTATAGCTCACGAACAACAAGAATTAATTATACATACATTAAAATTATACGGACATAAATTTAAACAAAGTTATTTAAGATTATTTGAAGTTTCAAAAAAATCAAAATTTAAAGAATTGGAGAAATTTTTAAGGAAGAAAATTCTTAAAAAATATTAGTTTTTATATAAAAATTGAAAAAATTATTTAATTATTGATAAATATAAAATTATGGAAGAAATTATTGTAAGAGATATTGAAAATTATAATATTAAATTTATCAATGGAGATTTAATTATTACTCCAAAAAATGATTATATTGATGAAGATGATTTAAAATTTATAGATTTATCAAAATCAAATATTATTGATTGTAGAGTTTGTTATAAAAATAATAATTTAATAACAAATAAAACAAATTATATGGATATTTTATTTGAAATATGGAAATTATACAACATTACAGAAATTGTTCAAAAAACAAATTTTAATATTTCATTTAAAAATGAAAAAGGTTATAAAGGTTATATTTGGAATGAAATATTAGGATTATCTTATATACAAGAAAACGAAAATAAAATTTTTAAAGAAATTATCAATTTTATTAAATTTAATGATTATACTATTCATACACAAATTAAATTAAATAATAATAAAATTATTTTTTTTAAAATTTAATTTTTTATATAAAAACAATTACATATTATTTTTTATATATTATTAGAAACAAGAACATAATAAGATGGTAAAGGAAAAGAAAAAATTAATATTTGAAGAATATTTTGATATTCATGATGATTGTGTAAAAAGGTATGGAGAAAAGACTGTTATATATATGATGGTTGGTGATTTTTATGAGTTGTATTCTTATAAGGAAAGGGGACCAAATTTAGGATTAATAACAGATTTGATGGATATTGTATTAACAAAAAAGTCGGGTGAAAAGGAATTATCTCCAAATAATCCAAATATGTCTGGATTTCAAAGATTAAGTTTAAATAAATATGTTAATAAAATGATTAGATATAATTATACAATTGTTATTATTAATCAGGTAAAAACAGGTAGTGAAATTACAAGAGAGATAGAACAGGTTGTTTCACCATCAACGAATATAGATGAGATTAATATTGAGAATAAATATTTAATGACATTATATATTGAAATTAATAATTCATTTTCATCAAATAAAAATGCTTATTTTTGTGGTTTAACAGTTATAGAATGTTTATCAAATAAGGTTATTACATATCAATTGAATACAAATGATTATTATAATTTTATGAATGAAATAACAAGATTTTATATGTCATATATTCCAGAGGAATTAATAATATATGAAATTAATAATACAGATAAAAGAGATGTTGTTTATTCAAATATTAACTTTGTAAAAGGTCAATATTACAGAGTGTATGATAAGATTAATTATAATTATACAAAAGTTAAATATCAAAATAAATTATTTGAAAAGGTATATAAAGATGGAAATAAAATAATAAGTAAGATTGAAGAATTAAATTTATCTAAATTTGAATATTCAAGGGTTTCATTAATTGTAGCATTTGAATTTTTGAATGAAAGAAATGAAAATATTTTAGTAAAACTTCAAAAACCAGAATTTTATAATAATAATAAATTTATGAAATTATATAATAACGCTCAACATCAGCTTAATATTATTGATAATGATGTTAAAAATTATAATACTTCTTATAATTCATTAAATGATGTTGTTAATCAATGTATTACACCAATGGGTAAAAAATATTTAAAAGAGAGATTATGTTCTCCATATATTGATAAAAAGATTATTGATAATTATTATAAATTTACAGATATTGTATTAAAAGATAAAAAGTATGACAATATTCGTGAAATGTTAAAGGGTATATATGATTTACAAAAATTATTTAGAAAATTAGTGATTAAATATTTGAAACCAATGGAATTTATGAAAGTTTATATATCATTAAAAAATAGTTATGAAATGATTAAAAAATTAGAGAATAGTGATATTAATAATTTTATTTATGAATTTCTTGAAAAAGAAAGTATTTGTGAATTGGAAAAAATAATAAAAAATATAGAAGATAGAATTGATATTGATATATTTAAAAATTGTGATTTATTAAAATTAGAAAGGTCAATATTTAAGTATAATTGTTATGAAGATATTGATAAATTACAAAAAGATTTAGATTTAGGTAATTGTAATTTAGATACATTGGAAGAAAATTTTAAAAAATATGATAATAAAGTATGTATTAAATATACAAAGAAATCTAAAACTGATAAAGGATATTTTATTAAATTTCCACTTAAAAATGGTTTAAAATTTAAAGAACAAATTGAAAGAGATGGTTATGTAATTATTAATGATAATAATAAAATAATGTATGAAGATTTAGAATTTAAAGAATTAAAGAATGAAGTTAGAATTAAATTTTTATCATTAAATGATGAATCTAAAAATATTGATGAGGTAAAAGAAGAAATAAGTAAATTATGTTTAAATTATTATAAAATTGAAAGTAAAAGTATGTATGAAGATAATGAATTATTATTTAATAAATTAATAAAATTAATCATTAATATTGATTATATATCTAATAATGCTTATGTGAGTAATAAATTTCATTATTCAAGACCAATTATTAATGAAAATAAAAATTCATTTATTAATTCTGAAAAGATTAGGCATCCAATTATTGAAAGATTGATTGATTATGAATATATTCCAAATGATATTGTATTAGATGAAGATAATACTGGTATAATGTTGTATTCATTAAATTCAGCGGGTAAAAGTAGTTTAATGAAAACAGTTGGATTATGTTTAATAATGGCTCAATGTGGTTTATATGTTCCAGCAGTTAATTTTGAATATTCAATATTTAATTCATTATTTACAAGAATTACAGCTCAAGATAATTTATTTAAAGGTCAATCGTCTTTTATTGTTGAATTAGTTGAAATGGATGCTATATTTAATTTTGCTGATAAAAATTCATTAGTTATTGGAGATGAAGTATGTAGAGGAACAGAAGTTAATAGTGCAAATGCTTTAGTAGCTTCATCAATTACACATTTATTAAAAAAACAAGTAAAATTTTTATTTGCTACACATTTACATGATATTCCTAAACTTAAAAAGATTAAAGGATTTGATAATTTAAAATTTTTTCATTTATCTGTTGATATTGATGAAATGAATAATATTAAATTTAATAGAAAGTTGAATGAGGGTATAGGTCATGATAATTATGGTTTGTTAGTTGCTTCTAATATTTTACATAATAAAGAGATTATTGATACAGCTTATGAGTATAAAAAAGAAATATTAAATAATTTGGGTATAAGTTCAAAATTATTAAATGATAAAAAGTCATTATATAATAATAAAGTATATGTTGATAAATGTAGTTTATGTGGAAGTAATGAAAAATTAGAAGTTCATCATATATTATATCAAAAAGATTTTAATGATGGATATTATAAAAATAAAGAAAAATTTCATATTTTAAAAGATGATGAAAGTAATTTAATGGTATTGTGTTTAAAGTGTCATGATAAAATGCATAGTAATGATAAAAAAAATTGAAAATATATTTTTATAATTAATTTAATATATAAATAATTAATAAAAATGGATGAAACTGATGTATGTAATATTGTTGAAAGTGAATTATCGGTATTTGAAATGATTTTAAATGAAAAAATACAATTATTACAAGATAAAATTAATGATATGCAAAAAGAAATTAATGAATTAAAAAAAAATAATAAATAATTTTATATTTTTATAATTAAATTCAAAATTATTTATTAATTTTTTTTAATTTTTATAAAAATTGATAAAATATAAATATATAACAATAATAGGATATAAATAATGGAAAACGATAAAAAAGATGAAGTGATTAATTTATTATTTAACAAAATAGAAAATATGGAAAAGGAAATAAAAGAATTAAAAAATAATGAAACAAGAAAAACATCTAAAACAAATAAAACTATTAAAAAAGATAAAAATATTAATTCTGATAGAGTTAAACAAATATATTTTTACAAAAATCCAATATTTAATTATTTGGATAAATATTATGTTAAGTTTGGAATTATTAATAATTTTAAAGATAAAAGATTAGATAGTTTAAATTTATATTTTATTGAAGATATTGAATTAATAGATACTATTGATATTGATGATAATAAAGATATTGAAATTATTTTTAAAGATATGATTAAACAATATTTAGTTAATCGTGATGGATTAATAATTAAAAATAAGAAATTAAAAAAATTAATTAATGATTTTAAAGAAATTATTAATGATGATATAAAAATCAATAATTATATTAATGATATGGAAAATGATAAAATTGAAAAAATTAATTTAGAATTTTCTAAAATTAAATGTGATAATGATTTATTAGAAATACAAAATGAATTAGAAATTGAAAATTTTGTTAAAAATACTGCAAAAAGTTCTAAACATCCACAAGGTGTATTAATATGTTATAAATGTAGTGAATATAATTATTATGATAAAAATATGTATAGATTTGAAATAAGACCAAGTATTGATGAAAATTATGAAAAATCTAAATTTCTTTATGATTCTTATTTTTATGAAAAAGATTTTACAGTTGAATTTAGAATTGATGTTTGTGATAAAATTTTATGTTCTTTAATTTTAATATTAAATTTAAAAAATAATAAAGGTTTTATTAAAGAAAGAAAAAAATTTAAAAATATGGTTAATTATAGACAATCTTATTTTATATGTGATAAAAAAACAAGAACAAAAATTAAAAATGATATTACAAAATTATTTAATAATTATGATAAATTAAATACAAATATTGAAAAATATATTAAAAAAAATGATTTTAAAAATAAATTTATAGAACAATATTTATAAAAACTATACATCATAATAAATAACTTCATAATCTTTAAAATCATCAATATATTTATAATTTTTAGAAAATTTAATAGTTTTAAGATTTTTAGGAATTTTTTTTATTTTTAAATTATAATTTTTTAATTCTAAATATTCAATTGAATTTGGAAGATTATTTAATTCTTTGTTATAATCTTCAATATATATTTTTTTAATACTATTAGGTAAATTATCTAAATTTAAATTAGTTTCATATATTTTTAATTCTTCAATATTATTATGTAAATTATCAATTATATATTGATTATTACAACGTAATAAAATTAAGCTTTTAACATTCAATGGAATGAATATTTCTTGATTTAAATAATATCCAAGTTGTAAATGTATTAAATTAATATTATTTGATAAATCTATTTCTTGATTAAAATCTCCTCTAAAAGTTAAATGTGTTAAATTAATATTATTTGATAAATCTATTTCTTGATTA
>OJDV01000506.1_pt1 | contig 13717 bp, 14 predicted proteins | sample 1592911 | NCBI WGS metagenome assembly OJDV01 (sample SAMN05416860, study PRJEB24817) | seawater metagenome | isolation source: Sea water | place: Canada:Atlantic | collected 2013-11 | reverse complement strand
TTTGGGCTTTTTTTATTTTAATTAATAATTATCTTTTTGACAACCTGTTTATTATTTGAATACAGATTAAGCAAGTAAATACCACTCGACAATTCTAAATCTATATAGTCATCGTTTCGTAAACTGAAAGTTTTGATCTTTCGTCCTTCTATTGAAAGGACTTCAATTTTGGTTTCGTTTTGTAATCCTCTAATGAAGATACGATTTGATGTAGGATTAGGAAACACTTGAATTTGAGTTGTATTAAATTCAGAAATACTTAATTCTTGATCCCAAACATCACCTACATTATCTCCCCAAATATATTCGACTAAATCAGGCTGATCAATAAAAGGATTCCTATTGATTTGCCACGTAAATACTACGTTATTCCGATTCATCTCATAATCATCAGGAGGATCGTTTCTATGCCAATCTAATAAGGTTGCTAAATCTCCTAATTCTCCTGTTGTACCTTCTGGAAATCCATTAACTACTTGTAGTCCGTTAAATCTTATTTCCATATATAAAACACTTCTAGCTACATCACCATAAAAACTAGCTTGAGTAGCACTTGGTCCTGTATATTCACCATAATGTTGATTTCCTCTAGAACTATTTTCTGGACCATCAACAGCTCTTAAAGCATGTGCATCTGAGTTTCCATGGCGCAATGAATCTGCAGTAGTATTCCAAAACACATTTCTACCATCTGCTATATCATCTTCATCAATATCAAAATATCCACCACGAGAACGAGGATAGGTATGTTCTCTATTCCATTTTCCAGTACTCACAGAACCTGTTTGAAAATCTAATTTAGGACGGCCTTGTTCAGTATATACTAACCACATTTGATTACTATTTTCTGGATTTTGATCAGCTTCTTTTAATATGTCAATAACATCAGCATAGGTTTGTGCTCTTACAACGCCTTCTTCAGCGATTATATCTTGTAAAGCTTGACGCAATTCAGCATCAGCTAAACCATCTAAGCTATCATAATAATCATTTGGTTGTGAACCAGCCACTGTTCCAAACGTTGGATTTAAAGGCGTCCCAAATGATGCCATCGTAAAGTCGTTATCTACAATTCGTATTTCAATATTATCATTAAGTTGGATGTATGGAATTGCCAAACTTACAAATCGAATTCTTGTCACTTCATCACCTTCATCAGTACTATCATCAACAAGGGTAATTGTTGTTGACGCCGTATTTTGTCCCATCGGAATAGTGATAGAAGTATTACCAGTAAAATCAGAAGTATTAAACCCTTGATTATTTAGTAGAATGTCAAAATCTAGGTTATCTGTTACATTAGTTTCCGAAGTAAATGTAATATCAAAACTGTCACCTTCATTATATTGTGTTTGAGCTACACTAATACTAATACCATTAAATACAATTCCGCTTCCATCATTAAGTTGTCTAGGCGTAGGCACTGTTGACATATAAGTCACGTTTCCATCCATATCTTCAAAACGCTGAATAGAATTGGTATTGTTACTAGAACCTTCATTAATTTGCTCTATATCCACAAAATTTGGATCGTCATTAAAAATATCGATTAAGTCTAAATCGTCACTATCTGAAGTATCATAGATTAAGACATCTATTAAATCTGTTATAGTTGCAACGGTACCTTCCAGAAAATCAAAATTGTTAGCTTGATAAATTGCTACTGCATCTGCTCCATTCTGAATTACATTTTCAGAAATTAGAAATTGAGGCACTGGTGATACTGAATTACTACCAATTAGTAAAAGTCCGTTAACATCTGTAACCAAACCATCCAAATCAACAGTAAAGTAGCTTGAATTCATACCAGAGGTAGAACCGTTAAAAAACACCAACACATAACCATCTAACGCAAAGTTAGGTGTTTCAGAAAGTAACTCCACAAATTCCATATTATCGATTCCTGGAGTATCACAATCTAACTCATTGATTACAACCTGAGAGAATAGTGGATTCACTATTAAAGCTAAAAAAATAAAGAGTAATAAAGATTTCATTTATAGTCTGTTTTGCACAAATGTAATCATCAATTTAAGTATAATCGATTTATAGGTTTATTAAATGAATAATTTTAACATTAAAAAGGCCAAAACTAACTGATTTAAAAACGAGTATCAAGCGGCGTTTTTAATTTTCAAAAAGATGAAATTGCCGAAATACGTAGTTTTAAAGACAAATTCCCCCTAGGTTTGAAAAAAACGTCAAAAAACCCCCTTGAATTATTACAATACCGAACAATTTATATGTAATAAGATTACAATTTGAAACTTAATACAAGACGGTCACATTAATACCGAAACATAAATCATCTTTTTAGTTATAATATTATATTCAATTTCACGGATTTTGATAAAAACGTTTGGTTATAGGATTTCCAAGGTTATATATTGAAAACTCAAACGAAAAAATAATAAATAATTAACCTTTAAAACACTAAGAATTATGATGACACTTGCAAAACTAGTAATTGATTTAATTTTCTCAATATAAAAAAACTAAAAATCAGATAATCAATCAAAAAACAATCAACCAACACAATGTAAAACTTATACAGGCATAAGTTTTACATTTTCTTTTAAGGACCCATTTGGCAGCCATATTCAAAAACTGTACTTTTAAATATCATTTGAAAACTTCTAAATGAAGAAAGAGATATTTAAGGCACTAGCCAAAATCAACAAAGCAGTCTTACCAAGTTATACAAAACGTAACTTAGACCTTAGCAAAGCCACTAATATTCAATTAGGAATTATTGGATGGCGAGTCTATGTGACTAAACGAGCTTTGGAATAAAACAAAAAAAGCAAGCTATTTTAATAGCTTGCTTTTTATTTATTTGTGACCTCGACTGGATTCAAACCAGTAACCTCTTGAGCCGTAATCAAGTGCGCTATTCAGTTGCGCCACGAGGCCTTTTTTAGTGGATGCAAATATACTACATTTATTAAGTCACTACCAAACTATTTATTTCAAAATTTAAACTAAAGGTTATTCCATGTAACTATTTATAACAAAAATCACAATACATATCAAAAGCTCTATATATATTTGCGCTAATTAAACACGTATGGAACACATATTACAGCCTTGGCCTTGGTACGTTTCAGGCCCTCTTATTGCATTAATTATGTTTACCCTAATCTATCTAGGAAAAACATTTGGCATGTCATCAAACCTTAGAACACTCTGTGCTATTGGAGGCGCAGGAAAAAAAGTTAAATTCTTTCATTTTGATTGGAGATCGCAACTATGGAATCTCGTAGTGGTTTTGGGTGCTTTAATAGGTGGTTTTATTGCACATCAGTTTCTATCTGTTCCAACTCATATAGATTTAAACCCTAAAACGATTGAAGATCTATCTCAATTGGGTTTTGAAAATGCTGGTCAATCATTACTTCCAGCTGAACTCTATAGTTGGGATGCCGTATTTACTTTAAAAGGTATTTTAATTCTAGTAATCGGCGGATTTTTAGTGGGCTTCGGTACACGTTATGCAGGAGGTTGTACTTCTGGTCATGCTATAACTGGCTTAAGTAGTTTACAACGACCTTCTTTAATTGCTGTCATTGGTTTTTTTATTGGCGGACTTATTATGACTCATTTACTATTCCCTTTAATTTTTGGTTAATATGAAGTTTTTAAAATTTTTATTCGTTGGCATTATTTTCGGAATTGTATTGGTCAAATCTGAAGCCGTATCATGGTATCGTATTTATGAAATGTTCAAATTTGAATCCTTTCATATGTATGGAATAATTGGAACTGCTATAGGCACTGGAGTCCTATTACTTCTTATAGCAAAACAATTAAAACTAAATAATTTAGAAGGAAATCAAATGAAAGTTCCTTTAAAAGATAAAGGTGTTTTTCGTTATATTATTGGTGGCACACTTTTCGGATTAGGTTGGGCTTTAGCTGGAGCTTGTCCTGGACCAATGTACATATTAGTAGGAACTGGAGCATTTTCAGTACTTATCGTAATCGCTGCAGCTTTAGTAGGCACTTATGTTTACGGAATTATCAAAGACAAACTTCCACATTAGTTAAACCTGATAAAAGTCAGATAATAAAAAAGAATACTTCTTATCTTTGCATCATTGTTAAAACTTAATTGACATCGTTATGAAAATCGAACAAATTTATACAGGCTGTTTAGCACAAGGTGCTTATTATATTGAATCTGAAGGCGAAGTTGCCATTATTGACCCTTTACGAGAAACACAAGCATATATTGATAAAGCCAATACTAATAATGCAAAAATCAAATATGTTTTCGAAACACATTTTCATGCCGATTTTGTTTCTGGTCATGTAGATTTAGCTAAAAAAACAGGAGCAACTATTGTTTATGGCCCTGGAGCTGAAACTACTTATGAGATTCATTCTGCAAAAGATGATGAAACATTCAAGTTAGGAAACATCACAATAAAAGCATTACATACACCTGGTCATACTCTAGAATCAACATCTTTCTTGCTCATTGATGAAAATGGCAAAAATCACGCTATATTTTCTGGTGACACTTTATTTTTAGGTGATGTTGGTCGACCAGATTTAGCAATAAAATCTGATTTAACAAAAGAAGACTTAGCAGGTATGTTATTCGATTCACTTCGCAGTAAAATCATGCCTCTTGCTGATGACGTTATCGTATATCCAGCCCATGGCGCTGGTTCTGCTTGTGGAAAAAATTTAAGCAAAGAAACTGTAGGCTCTATAGGTGATCAAAAGAAAACGAATTACGCTTTAAGATCAAATATGACTAAAGCAGAATTTGTAGAAGAAGTATTAGATGGTATTGCTCCTCCTCCACAATATTTTGCTAAGAATGCAATGATGAATAAAACAGGTTATGATAGTTTTGAAACGGTTTTAAAATCTGGAAATTCACCTTTAAATCCGGAAGATTTTGAAGCTATGGCCAATCATGAAGAAGCTCTGGTGCTTGATGTAAGAACTGAAAGCGAATTCATTAAAGGGCATATTCCGAACTCTATTTTTATTGGATTAAACGGACAATTTGCACCTTGGGTTGGGGCATTAATAATTGATTTAAAACAACCTATTTTATTAGTTGTTCCTGAAGGAAAAGGAAAAGAAGCTGTAACTCGATTATCTCGTGTTGGTTATGACAATACCTTAGGTTATTTAGAAGGTGGTTTGGATGCTTGGATCGCTTCAGGTAAAGAAACAGACAATTTAGAATCTATTTCTGCTGAAACATTTGCTAAACGTATAAATAATGAAGACATAAATATTCTCGATGTTAGAAAAGATGGTGAATATAAAAGTAGCCATTTGGAAAATGCTCAGCATTTTGCATTAGACTTTATTAATACAAAAATGAACGAGGTTTCTAAAGACAAAACCTATCACATCCATTGTGCTGGTGGTTATAGAAGTGTCATTGCAGCTTCAATATTAAAAGCCAGAGGATATCATAACTTAGTTGATATCGCAGGTGGTTTTGTAGCTATCAAAAAAACGGATTTACCAACTACGGATTTTGTTTGTCCATCAACACTTTAAATATGGAAAATACATTTCAAATTCAAAACTTAAAATGCGGAGGTTGTGCACATACTATAATAACACGTTTAGAAGAATTACAAGGAATTTCTAATGTTATAGTTGATAATGATGCTCATTCAGTAGGTTTTAGTTACACCGAAACGAAAGAATTGGAGTCGGTAAAAACATTGTTATCTACACTCGGATATCCAGTTGAAGGTGAATCAAATCCGTTAACAAAAAAAGCAAAATCTTTTGTGAGCTGCGCTGTTGGGCGACTAAATAATTAGCCGTAAACAACTACGAAACAAGTGATTATAGTCTTGTTTTTTTTGTTTACAATAAATTTAACATATAAAATTTTGAATCACTAGACGAGTGGTCATATATTTGCCTTAATAATTTCTCAACATGTCAAAAACCTTAAAACACGATCTTAAAGCTGATGCTCTTTTAGAAAAAGGGATGGAGTTGCTTTGGTCTAAAGGTTATAATGCAACAAGTGTTAACGACATTGTAAAGGTTGCTGGAATACCAAAAGGTTCTTTTTATTTTTATTTTGAAAGCAAAGAAGACTTTGTAGTAAAAGCCATAGACAAATATTATTGTATGATGTTTACGCCTGCAAAAGCGATTTTGGAGAATAAATCATTATCTCCAAAACAAAGGCTTCTCGATTTTCATGAATACAGGATTGATATCTTGAAAAATGAATTGGACTGCACAATGGGATGTATGGCTTGTAATATAGGAAATGAAATGGCTGAGCATAGTGAAAAAATTAGAACGGCAATTTTGATTCATGATCAAATGATTATATCTACAATTACTGATGTAATTCAAGAAGCAAAAGATCTAGGAGAGATCAAAAATATAATGAGTGCTCAGGATATTGCTGCTTTTATAGAAGATGCTGGAAAAGGAGCTATGGTAAGTATGAAAGAATTAAATAGTTCTTATCCTATTGATAATGCTATGAATATGATCAGAAACGTTTTATTAAAATAATTATTTTTTTTGAATCAACTATAGACGACTGGTCAATTATTAATACAAATCACAACAGAAATTTATAATATTAGAAAAAGAACCTGAAATCAATAACTAAATGACCTTTTATAATCGACCGGTCAACTAATCAAATCAAAAAACAATGAATGCATTAAAAAAAGTAAGCAACGCTTCTAATATATTTGCCAGTCAATGGGCAACATTTGTTATTAAAAATAAATGGCTCGTATTAATTGGAACTTTCCTCTTAGCAATAGGACTAGGTTCACAAGGTAAAATGGAATTTGATGGAGATTACCATGTATTCTTTAGTGAGTCGAATCCTGAATTAGAAGCTTTTGACGCATTACAAGAGAAATACACTAAAGATGATAACGTCATAATAGTCCTATCTCCTTCTAATGGAAACATATTTACAAAAGAAAACCTAAATGCTATTGAAGAATTAACTACAGAATCCTGGAATACGCCCTACTCTTCTCGAGTTGATGCCTTGACAAATTTCCAACACACAAGCGCCGAAGGTGATGATTTGTACGTTGATGATTTATCATATGAGTCGTCTTTGAAAAGTAATACAGAAATTGCTGAAATTAAAGAAAAGGCATTGAAAGAGCCATTGTTGGTCAATCGCATTTTAAATGAAAAAGGAAGTGTTACAGCAATCAATATTACCGTTAGACTTCCTGGTGTAGATAGTGCAAAAGAGATTCCTGAAGTTACTATTTTCACAAGGAACATGATTTCTAATTTTAAAGAGAAACATCCAAATTTTGAAATCCATACTTCAGGTTTAGTACCATTAAACACAGCATTTTTCGAGTCCTCAATGGCAGATATGGCATTGACAATGCTTATGCTACTTATTGTCATAATAACAACGTTTATATTAACTCGAAACATTTATAGTACAATAGCGACATTGGTTGTCGTTCTATTTTCAATTATAAGTGCTGTTGGTTTCATTGGTATAATGGGTATAAAACTAACACCTCCTTCAGCAACATTTATGACGATGATTTTAACGCTAGCTGTAGCGGACAGTATACACATACTTATCACAATGCTGCAAAAAATGCGACAAGACGGTCTTAATAAAGTTGATGCTTTAGTCGAATCGATACGATTAAACTTTATGCCTGTTTTCATTACTAGTCTGACTACCGTAATTGGATTCTTGACTATGAATTTTGGAGATGTGCCTCCATTTTGGGATTTAGGAAACATTACTGCTTTTGGAATGACAATGGCATTTATTTTCTCGACAACAGTTCTGCCTGCATTAATGGCAATATTCCCTGTAAAAACCAAAGTGAGAAAAGAAACCGAAAAAACTAAGAAAAACTGGTATGCATCCCTCGGTAACCTAGTTGCTAATCAACCTTTAAGACTTACTTTTATTTCAATAGTTATCATTGGAGGATTAACCTTTTTAGCTACCAAAAATGAATTCAATGATGAGTTTATCAATTATTTTGATGAGAGCGTCACCTTCAGAACAGATACCGATTATATCAGTGAAAACTTAACTGGTATTTATAATATAGAATTTTCAATAGGTAGCGGTGAAAGTGGAGGAATTAATAACCCAGAATACCTTAAAAAACTTAATGGTTTTGAAGACTGGTTAAATGAACAACCAGAAGTAGTACATGTTAATGCATTTAGTGAAGTTGCAAGACGTGTAAACAGGTCAATGCATGGTGATGACGAAAGCTTTTATCGCGTTCCTGACAGTCGTGAAGAAGCAGCACAATATCTTCTATTATATGAACTGTCCTTACCTTTTGGATTAGACCTCAACAACCAAATAAATGTAGATAAATCAGAATCTCGTGTTACTGTAACCTTAAAAAATCTTGACAGTCCAGAGATGATTGCATTTGCCGAAAAAAGTGAGCGATGGTTAGTCGCTAATACTCCAAAGGAAATGCATGCAATTGCTGTAAGTCCAATGCTAATGTTTTCTAAGTTAGGGTTTAGGCAAGCAGAAAGTATGTTTAATGGAAACATTATAGCACTTATTTTAATTTCATTAGTACTTATGCTCGCTTTAAGAAACTTCAAGCTTGGGTTATTAAGTATCATTCCAAATGTAACTCCAGTTCTCGTTGGTTTTGGGATTTGGGCACTTTATAAAGGTCAAATCAATACTGGAATGGTAATCGTTTTTGGTATGACTTTAGGCATAATAGTAGATGATACTGTTCACTTTATGAGTAAATTTTTAAGAGCAAGAAGAGAGTTAGGATATGATGCAAAACAAGCTGTAGTATATGCTTTTGAAACTGTTGGAAAAGCACTTGTAACTACCACAATTGTACTATTAGCAGGATTTGCAGTGCTTTCAACTTCATCATTTGCATTAAATAGTTACATGGCAAGAATTACGGTAATCATTATAACAAGTGCTTTAATAATTGACTTTGTTTTATTGCCTTCATTATTAATTCTGACGAGTAAAAAGAAAGAAAAAATCATTCAAAAAAAGGAATTCACACAAGTTATCCTTGATAAATAATCAATTAAAATACAAACAACATGAAAACAATAATTTTAACATTAACACTTTTAAGTACAATCGGACTATTTGCACAATCTGCTGAAGATCGTGGATTAGAAATCGCAAAAGCAGCCGAAAACGCTGATTTAGGATTCAAAAGCTCTACAGTAGAATTAAAAATGACCTTGAAAAATAAAAATGGTCAAACTAGTGAGCGTCTTTTAACAACAAAGACATTAGAATTAACAGAAGATGGTGATAAATCATTAATCGTTTTTAATAGCCCGAAAGATGTTAAGGGAACATCTACTTTAACATTCACGCACAAAATTGGTGCTGATGATCAATGGTTATTTTTACCATCTATAAAGCGTGTGAAACGAATTTCGTCTAATAATAAATCAGGTCCATTTGTAGGAAGTGAATTTGCATATGAGGATTTGTCATCTCAAGAAGTAGAGAAATATGCTTATAAATTCTTAAATAAAAATGGCAATCTTTTAAATGTTGAACAAGATCCTGTAGACCCAAAATCTGGATATACACGACGCATAGTAACCTACAATAAAGATAAAGGGTACCGAATTGAAAAAGTAGAATTTTATGATCGTAAAAATTCGCTTTTAAAAACACTCACATACTCTGGATATAAACTCTATAAAAACAAGTTTTGGAGAGCAGCTTCATTTAATATGGTAAATCACCAAAGTAATAAAGAAACCTTATTACAGTTCAGTGATTACAATTTTGGAGTTGATTTAGCAGAAGAAGATTTCACACAAGTTGCTTTAAAAAGAGCTGGAAACTAAAGAATAAAAATATGATTAAAATATTCTTACGTCTTGCAATTGCAGTTGGATTTTTGTCTGCTGTTGCCGATCGGTTTGGATTTTGGAATAAAGACGTTTCAGCTTGGGGAAATTGGGACAACTTTTTAGAATACACAGCAGTGTTAAATCCATTAATTCCTGTTGATCTCATTCCAATAGTTGGAGCAACAGCTACAATAGCTGAAATTGTTTTTGCTTTGTGTTTAATAATAGGATACAAAACTGAACTGTTTGCTAAGTTTAGTGGATATCTTATCTTATTATTTGCATTAGCAATGACATTCACTTCTGGAATAAAAGGCACTTTCGATTACTCTGTTTTTACAGCTGCAGCAGCAGCATTTGCCTTAAGTACAATGAAAGCAAAGTCTTTTGAATTTGACATCGTATTGATGAAAAACAAACTTTAAAATATAAGCAATACCGTTGACTACTTAATCTACAATTCATAGTGATGGTTGGTTAGTTGGTTAATAGCAGTAGTTATTCGGTATTGCTTTTTTAATACTAAACAAAATGTTTAAGAATAGTAATTTATACATCCTTTTTCTCTTTTTCAGTTATACATTTTTAAATGCACAAACTGATGAAAGAAAAGTAACGCATGATTTTGAGCTTGAAATAGAAGCGGAATACCGTTATTTTATTGATGACGCAAAGTTTCAAGGTCAGCAAGATCATTTTCCGTCTATTGCAATTCTTCCAGAATATAGTTTGCAATGGAACAAAGGATATGAAAGTCTAAATTTTACTGGTTTCCTTAGAATAGATAAAGATGATGAACGAACGCATTGGGATATTAGAGAATTATATTACCAAAAAGCACAAGGTAAATGGGAGCTAAGTATCGGCCTTAAAAAAGTATATTGGGGAGTAACAGAGAGCAATCATTTGGTAGATATCATCAATCAAACAGATGCGGTTGAATCCTTTGATGGTGAAGATAAACTTGGACAACCAATGGTTCAATTTACGTACACAACAGACAGCTTTGGTAGTTTCGATTTTTACTATTTGCCATATCATAGAAAACGAACATTTGCAGGAGAAAAAGGACGCTTACGTTTTCCTATTATTATAGATAAAGATGATATAAATTATGAGAGTAGCGCAGAGGAATGGAGACAGGATGCTGCCTTTAAATGGTCACATTATTTTGGTGCTTTCGATATAGGAATATCTCATTTTTATGGAAATGGTCGTGAACCATTATTCACTTTTGATAACCTAGGGAATATTAACGCCTTCTACCCTGTTATTAATCAAACAGGATTGGATTTACAAGTCACTCAAAACGCATTTCTTTGGAAATTTGAATCTATATATCGCTCTTCTAAAGCACAAGATTTTTTTGCTTTAGTAGTTGGTCTAGAATACACGTTTAGCAATATCGACAGTAATGGTTTAGACATTGGGTTGCTGGCTGAATATCTATATGATGAGCGTGATGAATTGGCATTAAATGCGTTACAAAATGATGTGTTTTTTGGAAGTAGGATTGCTTTTAATGATACGCAAGACACTTCTATTTTAATTGGAGGGATTTCCGATTTAGAATCTAGCAGTAAAATTTTCAGCATTGAAGCTTCTAGGCGAATTGGTAATAGCTGGAAAGCAGAGTTAGAAGCACGTATTTTTAGTAATATTGATCCAAATGAATTTATTCTATCCAATTTTCAGGAAGATAGTTTTCTGAGATTTTCAATTTCAAAATTCTTTTAAATAATCTCAGCGCTTAAACCTGCTTCTAATAACATAGAACAACGAGGTTCTAATTCTTTATATTCACCAGTCTTAACGGTACATTGCCCTTTGTAATGGACAATAATAGAACATTGTTCTGCTTGTTCTGGTGTATGATCACAAGCGTAGATTAGTGTATCAATAACGTGGTCAAAAGTATTTACATCGTCATTATACACAACAATCTCATTAAGAGGCTGTTCTAGTGTGTCGACTTGAACTTCTTCTTTTGCTTTTTCTTTAGTACTCATTATTTGGTGCATAGCTATTAACTTAAATGAGGTTGGCTGTAATGGTTAGATAAATTTAAAGATTATTTTTCAAACTTTAAAGCTACCCAGTTATTTCTTTCTAATGTTTCAACGTGTTTTAAACCATATTTATTACACTCAGCTTCTATAATTGGGATATCGTCATTATAAAAACCACTTAAGAATAGAATTCCATTAGCATTCAATGTGTCTGTGTAGGTTTTCAAATCATTAAGCAGAATATTTCTATTAATATTCGCAATTACAATATCATAATGTTTGCCAGGTAATAAACTCGCATCGCCTTCTAAAACAGTAATATGCTCACAGTTATTTCGTTCAACATTTTCAAGACTATTTAAATAACACCAATTATCATAATCGATAGCATCAATAGGCTTTGCTCCTTTCATTTCAGCTAGAATTGCTAGAACACCTGTTCCGCAACCCATATCCAATACTGATTTATCAACAAACTCATTCTTTAAAATGTGCTGAATCATCATATGTGTAGTCTCATGATGACCAGTACCGAAACTCATTTTTGGCTCAATGATAATATCGAAATCGGTATTGGGTTTGTCATGAAAAGGTGCACGAACTGAACATTTATTATCGACTATAATCGGATTAAAATTTTTCTCCCATTCTTCATTCCAATTGGTTTGCTCAATCTCATCAGAAGTATACGTGATCTCAAACTCTTCAGATTTCAGAATTTGAATGTCCTCAAGAATGGTTTCATTGTATTCTTCTTTTTGAATGTAAGCTGTTACTCCTTCTTCAGTCTCTACAAAACTTTCAAAACCTGCGTAACCCAATTCTGCAATTAGAATTTCTACACCTGGTTGAAGCGGTTTCACTTTGAAATAATATCCTAAATATATAGTGTTTGACATAGAACCTGTTTAGATTGCAAAGATACATGTCTAAATATTAAAGCAATTGTTTTTCGATGGCAATCTTAATAATACCAACGCTATTTTTCGCTCCTAGTTTACTCATAATATTCATACGATGCGTTTCTACTGTTTTAGGGCTAATGAATAGTTTTTCTGAGATTTCTTGTGTGGTTAGCTCTTCCGAAATTGCTAGCAACACATCGTGCTCTCTTCTTGTAAGCTTAGGGAGTAAACCATTATTAGTTGCCTTTTTTGAAGTTTGATTGAATAGTCTTTTTTGAATATCTTTTTGTAAATAAACATCTCCAGAAAGGACTGTTTTTAAAGCTTCGACAAGTTCAATTTTATCTGTATTTTTTAACAAATATCCATGCACGCCATTTTTAAGCATTCGTTTTACAAAAGTGATATCTTCATAATTTGTAAGTGCAATAATCTTTAATTCAGGATGTGTTTTAAGTAATTGTTTACTCAAATCGATACCATTAATGTCTGGCAAATTAATATCTAAAAACAACACATCTGGAAGGTTTAAATCTAAACCTTTGATTGTTTCTTCACCATTCTCATATTCTCCAATAATTTTGATTTCAGGAGTGTTTTCTAATAAAGAAACAATGCCTTTAAGCACCATAACATGATCGTCTGTAATGGCAATTTTAGTTGTGGTCATTTAATTTATTTATATCCATTTCAATTGTATACGATGTTCCATCTTCATTTGATAACACATCCATAGTTGCTTGTAAATAATCGACTCTAGATTGAATGTTTTTTAACCCAATTCCATTCGACTTAACAGTCTTTGGATCGAATCCAATTCCGTTATCCTCTACCGATAAAGATAAATGATTCTCACGACAACTTATCTGAACATTAATTTCATTTGCTTCTGCATGTTTAATACTATTTGAAACCAACTCTTGTATGATTCGAAAAATATTAATTTCTGAACTCTTAGAAACA
>OJDV01000505.1_pt1 | contig 13765 bp, 6 predicted proteins | sample 1592911 | NCBI WGS metagenome assembly OJDV01 (sample SAMN05416860, study PRJEB24817) | seawater metagenome | isolation source: Sea water | place: Canada:Atlantic | collected 2013-11 | reverse complement strand
GATTTCTGCCTGTCTCGTGGGCTCGGAGATGTGTATAAGAGACAGCTCTAATATCATTTACCATAAAATGCGATGAAACCAAACAATGGTCTATTGGTATCATTAATATAGGCAACAGAAATTGTGCAGGCCATGTTGGTAAAATCCCAAAGCCCTTTTTGGCATTGCGTAGGTTTGTTCCAAGTTCTAATGGTTTATAATCATAAGACCAGGTTGTGACATTGAGGTCACCAATAATTACCAGAGGGCCTTGATGATTTCGGGCTAATTCAGCAAGATTATTAATTTGAGAATTTCGTGAATTATAATAATCTTTGTTAACTGGAGGCAATGGATGGGTTGCAATAACCGTAACAAGTTGTCCATCTATGTTAATAGTAGCCACAATACTTGGTACATTTGAAGTCTCCCATTTGACTTTTTTGATAGCCTCGAAAGGGTATTTACTGAATAAAGCTATGCCAAAATTATCATTTCGTGGAGTCTTATACATATGAGAATAGATAGCCTCAAGCTCATTAACTTCTGATAACCATTTGTCATTGACTTCTTGCATGACATAAATATCAGGGTCCTCTTGTTTGATTAACTCAATAAAACCTTCAAAATTATCGTTATCTCTATAAACATTACTGTGTATTATAGTCAAGTCAGTTTTAATATTTTCAAATGTATTTTCAGGATGCGAAAAATACCAAGATAAAACATAAAAAGCATTAAGAACAGCAACAAATAATAGCACAATAGAAAACCTATGGTTTTTATAAAGTGCGAGAATTATCGAACAAACAACTGAAGCCAATAAATATTGAAACTTAAAGTGTGTGAACAATTCTATTAACCAGTGGTGCTTATCAAATAGGGTTAGAATGCTTAAAATGATTGTGAAAAATGCAACGACTTGTACTAAACCAACAAACGACAGACTTTTCCAAGTACTCTTACTTTTTGTCATTTAATTTCATTGTAATGATACGCCCTCATGTATGTTCATATTCTTTCCATCTTGGTCATGTTTGCATCCAAATAGTTCAATTTGCATTCTATCACAGTGTTTTTATGATAATGAGTTAATCAGCGCTTTAACCATTTTTAACATTTTTTAGATTTAAAAACAGGATAATTATTGATTTAATGAGATAATACTATTTTTAATTATTCACTCAAACATTACCAATGTCAGACCAAAGAAAACTATTTATTACTTCAGCTTTACCTTATGCCAATGGAGCCCTTCATTTAGGACACATGTTAGAACATACACAATCGGACATTTGGGCACGAGTCAACCGTGCATTAGGGCGTCAAGTCAGATATCTGTGTGCCGAGGATACCCATGGAGCTCCTATTATGCTGCGCGCTGAAAAAGAAGGAGTTACTCCAGAAGAGTTTGTCGCTACTACACGCAAAGAACATTGGGAAATACTACAAGGATTCAATATATCCTATGATCACTACCACACCACCCATTCTCCTGAAAATGAAGCAATGGTTGCCAAAATATATAATAAGCTCAAAGACAATGGTCACATAGATACCAAAGTAGTCGAACAATTATTCGATCCAGAAAAACAAATGTTTTTGGCTGATAGATTCGTTAAAGGCGAATGTCCAAAATGTGGAACGCCCGATCAATATGGTGACAATTGTGAAAATTGTGCGGCCACATACAATGCCACAGATGTGATTAATCCACGATCAGTCATATCTGGTGCCACACCAATTATTAAAGAGTCTTTGCATTACTTCGTTAATTTAAAGAATTTTGAAGGCATGTTAAAAGATTGGATGGAAAAAGGCGCTTTACAAGATCAAGTCATTAATAAACTGAAAGAATGGTTTGAAATGGGCCTACAATCATGGGATATATCTCGTGATGCGCCCTACTTTGGTTTTAAAATCCCAGGCACCGATGATAAATATTTTTATGTATGGTTAGATGCTCCAGTTGGATACTTGGGTTGTTTGCAATATGTTTGTGATCAAAATGGCGAAGACATTAATGACTGGATTGCTCCTGATGCCAATACTGAAATGGTGCATTTTGTTGGCAAAGATATTTTGTATTTCCACAGTTTATTTTGGCCTGCGATGTTACATGGATCAGAACTAAAAGTACCTGACTCAGTATTTGTGCATGGATTTGTTACTGTAAATGGCAAGAAAATGTCCAAAACTCGTGGGACATTTATCAATGCTTCAACCTACTTAAAACATTTTAAACCCGATTATTTGCGTTATTATTATGCAGCAAAATTATCTGACAAGATTGTAGATTTGGATTTAAACTTAGAGGATTTTGTCACAAAAGTTAATTCGGACTTAGTTGGTAAGATAGTTAACATTGCCAGCCGTTGTGCAGGATTTATTCATAAGAAATTTGATGGCAAATTATCAGATGAATTACACAACCCTGAACTGTACCAACAATTTATTGATAACTCAGATGAAATTGCACAACTGTTTATACAAAGGCAATACTCTAAAGCAATCAAACTAATCATGACTTTAGCTGATAACGCCAACCAATACATATCCGATATGGCACCATGGCAAGGCATTAAAGATGAAGACAAACAATTAGAAGTTCATCAAGTTTGTTCAACTGGTATTAATTTATTCAGAGTATTAATCTCTTGGTTATCTCCTGTTGTGCCTGAAACTGCTTCAAAAGCAGCGGCCTTTTTAAATACAGATCTGAGTGATTGGCATGCAATTAACAAACCATTACTCAATCATGCTGTCAATAAATTCAAACCATTAATTACACGCATTGAAATGAAAACTGTTGAGGCCATGATGGAAGACTCTAAAGAAGATTTAAAATCCATTGAAGAATCACCTGTTATTACTGGACCTTTGGCAGACGATCCAATTAGTGATGAAATAAGTTTTGATGATTTTGCTAAAATAGATTTACGCATAGCCAAGATAGTTGATGCCCAACATGTCAAAGGGGCTGATAAATTATTGCAATTAACACTAGATTTGGGCGGTCTCACTAAAAATGTATTTGCAGGGATTAAATCGGCCTATCAGCCAGAAGATCTCATTGGCAAAAATACAGTCATGGTGGCTAACTTAGCACCACGAAAAATGCGTTTTGGATTATCAGAAGGCATGGTCTTGGCTGCAGGTCCTGGTGGAAAGGATTTATATATTCTTGAGCCAAATCAAGGTGCTGAACCAGGAATGCGGGTAAAATAAAAGATGACAAGGTTAAAATAAAACCTTAACATTTGAATAACATTATATTAACAAACTTATAGGTAGAATACACATATGGACAGTAAGAAACCATTTTATAAATCCAAGACCATTTGGGTTTTGGGTTTATTTCTCCTCTACTCTGCTCTCGGGTTTTTTGCTGTTCCTTATTTTATTAAGAAGAATCTTACTGAAATTGTCATCAATGATTTGAACTCCCAATTGGTCATTGATGACATCAGTTTCAACCCATACACCATATCTACCAATATAACAAAAATCATGATAACTGATAACGATTCCACCTTATGGTTTAGTGCAGAAAAAATACATGCTGATGTTAATTTAATAGACACAATCATAGATCACGTTAGTTTATCCAAGGTACATTTAACCAATCCATACTACTTATTAAGCTTGGATGAAAAGCAATTAATTCAATATCCACGATTAAATGAATCACCAGAATCAAAAACTGAATCAGAATTTCTTATCACTGTGGATGCCATAGACATTGATAAAGGTTCATTACAACTCAACAATCAATCAGATATTAAACAACTGAGTATTAATGTAAAAGAAATTATTTTTCACCATGATTCTTTCACAACACTCAATCAAGACAGTGTTTTTGACCTGTCATTTATTACAGAAAATAACGATAAAACGACTTTAAAAGGCAGTGTAAATTTTCCAAAATCCAGTTTTAATATTCAATGGTCAGCTGATAACTGGACCACCGAAACTTTATTTAATGTACTTGGAGACCAGAAAGATCAATTATTGGGAATTATCAACAAATCTGGTACCATAACAGCCAATGGCGATGTTAAATATTCCGGGAATCCCGATAAATTGCCTGAAATATCAATGGCCTTATTTCAATTGAGCGGCTTTGCAAATATTACTGAAGATGAAAAGCATTTGTCGTTTGTTGTGCCTATATTAGCACTAAACAATACTGTGGTAGATTTAAACAATCAAAACATAATAGTTGAGTCAGTCAATCTAGATGGTTTTGATGTTGACTTAACCATGGATGAAGATAACAACCTCATATCGGATCAATTAACAGATAAAGAAGAAGTAACAAATTCAGATAGCCCAGAGTGGACATATGAAATAAAAAACATATCTTCGCAACAATCAAAATTACATTTAAATAAATTTGTTAACAATCAACTAAGCACCAATGACATCTTGTTTAATGAGTTAAACATTACTGGATTGAGTAATATTCCAGATCAAATAGCAGATGTGAACTTGGCACTGTTAATAGATTCGACTGCAGACCTAAAGATTCAATCAAAATTATTAATACACCCTCTTGAAATTGATAATAACATCACATTAAATAATCTCAGTTTAAATAAATGGCAAGCCTGGATCCCTCAAGATATTCATTTAGAAATTACCGAAGGTTTATTGGCATTAGATCAACAAATCAATTACAAAGATGGCACATTTTTTAGTGAAGGTTGGATAAAATTAAATGACTTAAAACTATTGGATGATAACAAACAACAATTTTTTGCAATCAATCAATTGGACTTAAAACAAACAAAAATTAATTCTGAAACAAAAAATATCAGCCTGAACAATATTGTATTAGACAATGCCCAAGGAACACTAATTGTCTCTGAGGATAAACAATTAAACCTCAATGGTATTCTTGATCCGGTTACAAATGATGAAGAAAATAAGAGTTCTGAAGATAGTGATTGGATTATTGATATTCAAGAAATTGAGCTAAAAGATGCCCAAACCCAACTTACTGATAAAAGTATTAAACCCAATTATCATACCGAGTTAACAAAAGTTAATGGCAGTATTAAAGGTTTATCAAGCGATAACCTCAGTAAAGCCAATGTCGAACTTTCTGGATTGCTGGATAGTTATGGAAAGTTACAAATTGTTGGTCAAATTAATCCTCTGGCAGATGTTGCCTATACTGACCTATCTGTAAAAATAGAAAACTTGAGTCTAGAAAATTTTTCAAGTTACAGTGGTCAATTTCTTGGATTTCCAATTACCAGAGGAAAAGCTGATTTTGAATTGAAATACAAACTCAATCAAAGTCTATTAAAAGGCATCAATGATTTAAAATTTAAACAATTAAAATTTGGAGACAAAAACAATTCACCTGATGCTGTTAGCCTGCCATTAAAATTAGCAGTTGGCTTATTAACAGATAGTCAAGGCATTATGGACATCAACTTACCAGTCAGTGGAAACATTGATGACCCTGAATTCAGTTATGGTGGTATTGTTTTTAAAGCTTTCTTTAAATTAATCACAGGGATTGTCGCCTCACCTTTTAAGCTGTTGGGCAAACTCATCCCTGGTGGCGCTGATTTAGATTTGTCAGGCATTAATTTTCAAGTTGGTACGGCTGAACCCGATCAACAAGAACTGGTTAAGTTAGAAGCCATGGAAAAAATACTTAAGCAAAGACCTGGAATATTGCTTGAGTTAAGTGGTGTAGTCAATAGCATCAATGACAGCAAAGCCATACGATTACAACAATTATTAGCGCAAATGGATTTATCTGAAAAACCAGAGTTCACACCTGATTATTCACTACAAGCCATTGAACAATCTTATGTGTCCACATTTAATGCAGAAAAATGGCAACAACTGGTTGTTAATGCCACCAAAGATGAAATATTGAAAAATGATATTCTTGCAGAAAATGCATGGAATGAAATGTTAGCCAACCAAAATATAGATGGAAAACTAACTATCTTAGCAAAACAAAGGGCCCAATATATTCAATCGCAATTAATTGAACAATACGCAGTTTCTGTAGAAAGGATTTTTATTAAACCTAATGAAATAACCGAAGATTTACAGCCACAAGTTAAATTTGGTGTTGGACAATAATTATTCCCTAAAGTCTTCGCCATATCCCCAACGATAAGGTGTCGGTAAATATGGCCCACCACCAATATCGACTGCGATTTGCATGGTCTTTCCAAAAAACTTATTTCCGACAACATTGGCTACACAACTGCCCAAAGCTTCATCTGCTGTCACTTTTTCTTGCATAGATCCACCATAGTAATAAGCATAATCATGCACTTCACAACATTTTCGCCAGTCTAAGGTTTTCCCATGTTTTTCATGAAGGAAATCAAGCTTAGAATAAATCGCTGACATGCCACCACTACAACCATCCGAATGTTGGGCTACATCAAACAGTGGTATCCCTTCAACTCTCGACCAAGCATTGCTATTTTGATCAAGCTGTATAACTGTTAAGTCTAGTTTGTTCAGTTTTTCAGTTGAACATGCAAACAACATGAGCATTAACCCAATATATAACAAATATCTAATCATACAAAAATTCCCAGTAAATCTTCTGGTTCTGGTCGAATACGATAATTGGATGTTTGGTCACTGTATATAATGCTGCCCTGCTCGTCAATAGCAATCACAGTTGGGTAAACGCTGTCTGATTTGTATCCCAATGCTTGAAACCCCATGGGTAATCCGAAATTATGCTTGATGCCTAATTGCTCTGCAACTTTGTTTTTTTCATCTGTATAAAATTTAAAAGATAAATCAAATTTTTTCGCTAATGATTCTGTGTGTGAAGCTGGTTGAGGTGAAATAAAAACCACATCTATGTTGTGTTTTTCAAATTGCTTATACATTTTAACAATTTCGTCAATCTGTGCCATGCACAATGGGCACCAATTTCCACGATAAAAGAATATCAATGTTTTTTTGCCGATTAAACTTTCCGATGATACTGGTTTATTTTCAATATTTTTTAACATAAAAATAGGCAGTTGCTGTGAGACGCCTAAAGCTTCTGACTTTGTCCTGGCGTTATTAGAGTACCAATATATGTATAAAAAAGTAATAAAAAATGAAGCCATTGTATACACCATTGCATTGATGTAAATAACATTAGAATGCTTGATAAATACAAACAGAACAAGCGAGTATCCCAAAAATGAAGGGACTGAAACCCAGGGTAAATGAAAACTTGTTCTTGCCAATTTTTTAAATATGAGTATATACAATAAAAACAAAAGTAAAGGTAATGTACTCATTAAAAGTCCAATATTAATGAGGATATTTGATTTATTCATAAAACCTAAAATGGCTTGAGTTAAAACAACAAACAATGTTAGTGGAGCCAAGAAAATAAAAATTGATTTAATCAAATTCATGTATATATGTAACCTAGTTTTATAAAATAGATTTTTATTATAACTGCAATTTTAAAAAATTCACACCTCCGTTTTTCTGACAATTTGTTTTCAATTCACAAAAAAGTTTAAAAAGTGCTATAATAATTACTTTAAGATATTAGTTAATTTAAAAGGAACATGAAGAAAGCAAATCAAATCCTTAAAGATGTGTTTGGTTATGATCAGTTTCGACACCACCAAGCAGATATAATAAAAACAGTTCTAGATCAAAAATCTGATGTTTTGGTTCTCATGCCCACTGGTGGCGGGAAATCTATTTGTTACCAAATTCCTTCATTGATTTTAAAAGGTACAGGTATTGTCGTTTCACCGCTAATTGCATTAATGCAAGACCAAGTGGAAGCATTACAACAATTAGGCATCAGAGCAGCCTTTATCAACTCAAGTCAAACCACAAAACAAAATGACGCCATAAAGCAAAGGTTATTTGATAATGATTTGGATATTCTTTACCTCTCACCTGAAAGGTTATTAAAAGATGACACCATTGAATTATTAAAGAGTGTTGATGTTGCATTATTCGCTATTGATGAAGCCCATTGTGTTTCTGAATGGGGTCATGATTTTAGACGTGTCTACCAAGAATTAAAAATCCTAACTAAAACATTTCCAGATACTCCAAAAATTGCTTTAACAGCCACGGCTGATGATAAGATTAAAAACGAAATCGTCAAACAGTTGGTTTTAAAAGATGCAAAAGTCTTTATTAATAGTTTTGATCGCCCAAACATAAAATATACCATTATTGAAAGAGATGGTGGACACCAACAATTAAACCAATTTATCAAGAAAAACCACCCAGAAGATTCTGGTATTGTTTATTGTCTTTCTAGAAAAAAAGTAGAAGCTACAGCTGACTTTTTAAATAAACAAGGCCGAGTTGCACTGCCCTATCATGCAGGAATGGGTGCGGCAAAGCGTGCTGAATATCAAAAAAGATTCCTCGTAGAAGACAGTGTTATCATTGTTGCAACCATTGCCTTCGGAATGGGCATAGATAAACCCAATGTTAGATTTGTTGCCCATTTTAGTTTGCCAAAAAATATCGAATCATATTATCAAGAAACCGGTCGTGCTGGCAGAGACGGTCAACCATCTAATGCTTGGATGGCTTATGGCTATCAAGATGTGGTCTTACTTAGACAATTCATCACAGGTTCAAATGCGGAAGACTCTCATAAAAGAGTGCTCAATAATAAATTAGATTCTTTAATTGATTTATGTGAACAAAGCTCATGTAGACGTCAAACCATTTTGGGGTATTTTGGAGAGGATTTAGCCAAGCCATGTGGAAATTGTGATAATTGCATCAATCCTCCAGAACAAATTGATGTCACTGAAGCGGCGCAAAAAGCACTATCAACAGTTCATCGAACAGATCAAAGATTTGGCATGATGTATTTGATTGATGTGTTAACAGGCAAAGATGATGAGCGTATAAAATCAAATGGCCACGATAAACTCAAGGTATTTGGCATTGGTGAGTCAGAAACTAAAACCAGTTGGCGAACCATATTTAGACAACTGATTACCCATCAATACTTGTTCGTCAATGAAGATCAATTTAATGCCCTTAATTTAACTGAAAAATGCCGTAATTTACTTAAAGGCAACGAAAAATTCTTCATTAAAAAACACATAAAAGCAGCTCCCAATACTTTTTCCAAAGAAAACCAAAAATCTGATTATGAATTAAAAAATTATGATAAACCGCTTTGGAAAGCTTTAAAAGAATTAAGATTAGAACTGGCAACTGAGCAAGGTGTTCCTCCTTATATCATTTTCAGCGATGCTTCCATGCTTCAAATGGTTAAGACAAGACCCGCTGACAACGACCAGTTTAAGTATATTACTGGGGTCGGTGAATTTAAAGCCGAAAAGTATGGAGAAAAATTTTGCGGCATTATCAATAAATTTGCAGACCAACAAAAAGTTGATGCGCTGTTAAGCGACAATGCAAAAGAGACCATCTATCTATTTGATCAAGGTAACACGCCCGATGAAATTGCAGAAGAAAGAGACATTAATTTAAATACTGTATACTCACATCTTGCCCAAGCGGTAAAATTTGGTTCACTAAAAATTACCGAAGTTGTTGGCTTACCCAAAGATGAAATAGATGAAATCATACAAGTAGCTGAAATTGCAGGCTATCTAGAAGACAACCAACTTAAACCAGTTTATGACATGCTCGATGGTGAATACAATTATGGCATATTACGTTGCATATTAGCTGGACTCTCCTCGGAAGACTAAATGTTAGATAAAATTTTAATCATCGCCAAAGGTGTTGCGATGGGCGCAGCTGATGTTGTACCTGGTGTATCAGGCGGCACAATAGCACTATTAACTGGAATTTATCCAAGATTAATCAATGCCATCACTGGTTTAAATACCGATTCAATCAAACAACTATTTCAGGCTAAATTTAAATCTTTCTGGCAATCGATAGATGGAAATTTTATTCTTCCATTGATTATTGGCATCGCTTCTGCCTTTTTACTATTAGCGCACCCAATAAAACATGCCATTGAAAATTACCCAATACTCATGTGGTCATTTTTCTTCGGACTGATTATTGCATCAGCGGCATTAATTATAAAACACATTCCAGATAAAAAGCCAATTCAGTACTTGTGGTTAATTCCTGGTATATTATTTGGACTATGGGTTGGGTCTTTAACTACCATACCTTTTCCAAGTAATAATATTGCTGTATTAATGGCTGGTATGTTGGCCATTTGTGCGATGATATTACCTGGCATATCTGGCAGTTTCATATTAGTCATACTTGGGATGTATGAAACACTTATCACCGCTGTTGCAGAAAGACAATGGAGTACCTTGTTAATATTTGTCTGCGGTGCAATTTTGGGTTTATTGGTCTTTTCTAGAATCATTAAATGGGTACTCAACCGATTTTATAATATCACTCTCTTTTTCTTAAGTGGTTTGATGCTAGGCTCATTGGTAAAAGTTTGGCCTTGGAAGTCCAGTGAATTAATAAATATCATGCCATCAGATCATTTTGAACCAGAAACCATAAAAGCAATTTTATTCATGTCATTGGCATTTGTTGTGGTTTTTTTGGTTGATTTTTTAGGAAGAAAGATAAAATCTAACTCAAACTGATCTAATATCACTTTATAAATCATTTAAAATTACAATCTTTAACTCTAAGGGGACACATTCGCAATGAACAAAAAATTAATCATTATCTTATTAGCATTAATAAACTTTTCAGTCCATGCTGAAGAAAAGTCAGATGAGAAATCGGAAGATGCAAAAAAGTGGGATGTCAACAATCCACCTGGTGAATTCATCGATGCCAAAATAAACACCAATTCAGGCACATGGATGAACATAGATCTTAGTCCTGATGGTCAAACCATAGTGTTTGACATGTTAGGTGATATTTATACGATGCCAGTGACTGGTGGTACTGCAAAAAACATCACAAACTCAATCGCTTGGGACATGCAACCCCGATATTCTCCTGATGGAAAACAACTGGCCTTTACAACCGATCAAGGCGGAGGCGATAATATATGGACCATGGCAACAGATGGATCTGAACAAAAACAAGTCACAAAAGAAAAATTCAGATTACTTAATGGTGCTGCATGGTCTGTTGATGGTGAATACATCATAGCACGCAAGCATTTTACTGGTATGCGTTCAATTGGATCTGGTGAAATATGGATGTACCATAAATCAGGAGGCGGTGGTGTTCAACTCAATAAACGCCCAAATGAACAAAAAGATTTAGGTGAACCAGTATTTACTCCTGATGGTAAATACGTTCTGTATTCTCGTGATGCCACTCCTGGTAAATATTTTGAATATTCTAAAGATTCTAACAATCAAATATATAACATAGAAGCCATCGATTTAAAAACTGGTGACACGGAAGTTTGGGTCAGTGGTCAAGGTGGAGCAGTTCGCCCTACACCTTCTCCAGATGGAAAAACATTGGCCTTTGTACGCAGAGTCCGAAACGATTCTACTTTATTCATACAAAACCGTGAAAGTGGTCAATTAACGCCACTTTATTCATTACTTGAACGTGATATGCAAGAGACTTGGGCGATACATGGTGTGTATCCTACATTTGCATGGACACCTGATGGAAAAGAAATCATCTTCTATGCCAAAGGGAAAATACATAAAATTAATGTTGCTAACAAACAAGTTTCCCAAATTCCTTTTCAAGTAGATGATACACGTAAGATCAGTAAAGCTGTGACTGTAAAAATCAATCCTATGCCAGAAGAATTTGATGCGAAAATGTTAAGATGGTTACATAAGTCTGCAGATGGGAAAATGGCTGTATTTCAATCATTGGGTTATATATACACACTAAAATTGCCAAATGGAAAACCCAAACGTTTGACAAAACAGAATAAAAGTTTTGAACAACACCCTCGCTTCTCTGCTGATGGTAAATCAATTGTCTATACCACTTGGAATGATAAAGAACTTGGAACAATACAAATAGCCAATTTAAAAGGCAAGTCAGAAACCATGACTTCCAAACCAGGCCATTATATTAACCCATCAATATCAGCTGATAACAAAACCATTGTCTATCAAGCCAGATCTGGCGGATACCTGACTTCTCCCTTGTATTCTCAAGAAACTGGGATATTCACACTTAACCGCAAAACTGGCAAAACCACTGAATTATCTAAACGTGGTTCAGATCCATTTTTTGGAAAAAATTCAAAACGTGTATTTTATACAACATCTGATCAAAGTGGTGAAGTTGTCACAACACAATTGGTGAGCAGTGATTTATCTGGTAACAATCAAGAAGAACATTATTCCGGTCAATGGATATCAGATTTTAGTTTGTCACCAGATAATAAATGGTTGGCATTTATACAAAATTTCCAAGTCTATGTCACTCCATTTATTCAGAGTGGTAAATTTATTTCTACAGGTTCAAAAGCCAGTAATTTGCCTTTACAAAAATTCTCAAAAAATGCAGGTAATTATCTGACTTGGTTAAATAATTCAAGCGAATTATCATGGGCTTTAGGCCCTGTTATTTATCAACAGAAATTAGCAGATAAATTTGAACACTTAGGTGGAAAAACTGATAATGAACCAAAAACAACTGAAGTTTCATTCAAGGTTAAATCTGATATTCCAGATTCTACTGTTGCGCTAAAAGGGGCAAGAATAATCACCATGAATGGTGATGAAGTGATTGAAAATGGTACCATCCTTGTTAAGGATAACCGCATAGTTGAAATTGGAACTGATATCAAGATCCCTCAATCATCCAAAGTATTAGATGTTTCAGGAAAAACCATCATACCTGGACTAGTTGATGTTCATTGGCATGGACCCTATGCAAATAGTCAGATTATTCCACAAACCAGTTGGCATGCATTGGGCAATCTGGCGTTTGGTGTTACCACAGAACATAACCCATCAGCAGATACTGCTGCAGTGTTTGCGGCAAGCGAAATGCAAAAAGCGGGTGTCATAACTGCTCCAAGGACATTTTCAACAGGAACAATACTCTATGGCGCTACTCAATTTATTACTGCACCAGTCAATAATGTTGATGATGCCATTGGTCATTTAGAAAGAATGAAAACTGTGGGTGCCTTTTCTGTTAAAAGCTACAATCAACCCCGAAGAGACCAAAGGCAACAAATCATTGAGGCTGCCAGACAAACCAATCTAATGGTTGTACCTGAAGGAGGTTCATTGTTTATGCACAACATGAGTATGATAATAGATGGTCACACAGGCATTGAACATTCCATCCCTGTGGCAGCCATTTATGATGATGTTGTGCAACTATGGTCTCAATCAGAAACAGCCTATACACCTACTCTTATTGTAGGTTATGGCGGAATTTGGGGTGAGAATTATTGGTATGACACAACTGAAGTCTGGAAGCATCCTCTATTAACCAAATATGTGCCTAGTCATATCCTTCATCCAACTGCTATTCGTAGAACCAAAGCCCCTATTGAAGATTATAACCACATTAGGAATGCAGAAGTAGCCACAAAACTACAAGAAGCTGGTGTTAAGGTATTAATGGGTGCACATGGTCAAAGAGAAGGATTAGGATCACATTGGGAAATGTGGATGTTCGCACAAGGGGGCATGACACCATTAAATGCAATCCGTACTGCCACCATAGATGCAGCAGAATACATTGGAATGAAAGATGAATTGGGCTCATTAGAAAAAGGCAAATTGGCTGATTTAGTGATACTCAATGAAAACCCATTGGACAACATTCAGAATTCAGACAAAGTTAATCCTGTCTCTTATACACATCTCCGAGCCCACGAGACAGGCAGAAATCT
>OJDV01000504.1_pt1 | contig 13770 bp, 13 predicted proteins | sample 1592911 | NCBI WGS metagenome assembly OJDV01 (sample SAMN05416860, study PRJEB24817) | seawater metagenome | isolation source: Sea water | place: Canada:Atlantic | collected 2013-11 | reverse complement strand
ACGAATAGCCGCTTAAATGAGAACATGGAGCGGCACTAAACCGCGACAGGTCCACAACCGTATTATTGCTGGTTATTAACAACGCATTTAATTACGGCAGTAATGGCTTTACGATATTTTTTGAGATCAATTTCAATGCTGTCTTCTTTTAAACCGAAGATAAGCTTATCACTATTTTCTACATCCTGTTCAAAGGCCTCGAGCTCGGCTAACGCCTCGAAGGGCACCATGAAATCACCGTCTCTAAACTCGATAGGACGAGTCAATTTCAAGTCGTCGTCGAATGTTATAGTCAACACATCATCGGGCTTTGGGTGGATTAGAGGAGATAAGTACCCACCAACTTGCCAGCGTTGGCCCGTCTTTGCTCGGTAATAGGAAAAGGCGATGTCTTCGTTTTGTGTAGAACGCAGATTAGTGACCGCAAAGCATACCCCCGAAGATTCAACGCGTGCGATTTTATATCCAGCAACTGTTTTAATCGGTACGACCTGTGAAACTGCTGGGGTGGAAAAGGCAAAGCAGATCGAAGTAGCTAATATGGTATTTAGCTGAAAGCTAAACTTTGAAGTGCGGATATTCTTAAGTACCATTGTTTTTGTTATCCCATGTATGAGGTGTTAGAATTAGTAATTTGAGAAATTGTTTTGCATTTTTAGGAAAATAAAGATTCTTGTAGAGCCTTTGCTGCAATGAATAAAATATCAATTTTCTTTTCGGCCAGTTCAAGTGACAGTCGTTGACTTGGTCCATGATAGGCTAGAGCTGCGACAAAACGGTTGTGTATATCTGTTACTGGAACCGCAATTGCTACCATGCCGTCCATGAATTCTTCGCTGTCCAGCGCATACCCCCTTTTTGCGCAATTTGCCAAATCGTCCAATAAGGTTTCTGGTGACACATGTGTCTTATCCGTTAGTTTTTCTAACTGCAGACCCATCACGAATTTTTTGCGAGCAGATTTCGAAAGACTAGCCATAAATGTTTTACCACTTGCTGTACAATGGAACGGAACATTCGTGCCCACTGGTAGCTGAATTCGAAAGGGCCAATTTGTATCTATGCGATCCAGATAGTGCATGCCTGTCTCTTCAGGAACAACAAAATTAACCGCCTCTTGTACTTGTGATGCTACGTTTTGCAAAACCTGATGCCTTGTTATGTGACTCCGTGAAGCATGTAATAATCCTGCGCCAAGAAGACGAAGTCGCCGCGTTGGGCGGTAGTGTTTTCCATTAGCCTCTTTCGCTAAAAAGCCCTCTTTTTCCAAAGTCACAACCAAACGGTGCACGGTTTGTTTGGGTAAGCCTATTTGTTGATTGATTTCTGTAGGTGACATTGCGTGATCACTTCTACCCATGACCTCTAGGATCAAGAGGGTTCGCAAGTTTGTTGGTATTCGATTTCCATCAGTCACAGTGAACTTCCTATTGCACGAATCAATTTTTTCTACATATAGTCGATTTATACACTAAAAACGAGACTAAAAGTCTCATTTTTTAATACTTTAGGGGATTTCGTTGAAATTTGACTTTGTTATCGTAGGCGCAGGCTCTGCTGGGTGCGCAATTGCGAACCGTTTGTCAGAAAACGGGCGCTTTAGCGTGGCATTGTTAGAAGCAGGCGGTAAAGATAGTAATCCGTGGATACATATCCCTGTCGGTTACTTCAAAACGATGGGTAACCCGAATACAGACTGGCGATATAAAACTGATAAAGATCCAGGCTTAAATGGCCGTTCAATTCCGTGGCCACGTGGGAAAGTTCTCGGCGGCTGTAGCTCTATAAACGGGTTACTATACGTACGGGGCCAGGCAGAAGATTTTGACGGCTGGCGCCAATTGGGTAACACTGGCTGGGGCTGGGATGATGTCCTGCCTTACTATAAGCGCGCCGAAACATGGAAAGGTGAATCTTCCTCAGAAGAACGTGGTTCTGATGGACCCCTTTCAGTTTCGCCAACTGCCATAAGTCGTGATGTTGTCGATCGTTGGTTGGATGCCGCTGTTGCTGCAGGTTACAAACGTAACGATGATTACAACGGTAATGGCCATGATCAAGAAGGTGTTGGGTATTTCCAACTCACCTTAGACAAAGGTCGCCGCTGTAGTACGGCGGTTGCATACCTAAAGCCTGCACGTGATCGGAAAAATCTAGAAATCATCACACAAACACAAGTTCGCAAATTGAATGTTGTGGAAGGTCGTGTAACGGGTGTTGATGCCATCACTAAAGGGAAAGATGTAACCATTAACGCTCGCAAAGAAGTTATTCTTTCGGCAGGCGCAATTGGTTCTCCGCAAATTTTGATGTTGTCAGGCATCGGCCAGGCTGATGACCTCGCACCAATGGGCATTGAGATCATCAAAGACCTAAAAGGTGTGGGTAAAAACCTACAAGACCACCTGCAAGCCCGCCCTATTTTCAAAACAAATTTGTCTACGATCAACATCGAAACGAACAACTATTTCAAACAAGGTATGATTGCTTTGCAGTATGCTTTGAACAGAACTGGCCCAATGACAATGGCCGCAAGTTTGGGCACAGGTTTCTTAAAAACAGATGAGCGTTTATCTACACCGGATATTCAATTCCACATTCAACCCTTTAGCGCAACAAACGCGGTTGAAGGCCCACATAAATTTTCTGCATTCACAGCATCTGTTTTGCAAATGCGTCCTGAAAGCACTGGTGAATTGAAATTGAAATCTGCAAACTATCAAGATCACCCAGAAATTTTCCCTAATTACTTGGCTACTAGACTGGATCAAGACACGATTGTTAAAGGCATTCAAATCGCGCGTAAAATTGCTCAGTTTGAACCCTTAAAAAATTATATCACTGAAGAGTATGATCCAGGCCATGAGGTTGGGATAGATGATAAAGCCGCTACCTTGGATTGGGCACGCAATACAGCTGTTACAATCTACCACCCTACGGGAACATGTAAAATGGGCAATGACCCAATGTCGGTTGTCGATGCACGCCTGCGTGTGCACGGTATAGCAAACCTACGCGTGGCCGACTGTTCTATTATGCCAGCGATCACAAGTGGCAACACAAACGCCCCAGCAATTATGATTGGTGAAAAAGTTTCAGACATGGTTTTGGAGGATGCTGCATCATGATAGATACAGCATTAGATTTCGGTAAAATTATTATAGCCGACCTTATTCTGTCTGGCGATAATGCTTTGATCATTGGTATGGTTGCGGCTGGTCTTGCACCTGAATTGCGTAAGAAAGCCATCCTGTTTGGTATGGTTATTGCAGCGGTTTTGCGTATTATATTTGCAGTAATTGCGACTAGTCTACTGGATATTCCCGGCATCTTATTTGTAGGTTCATTGTTATTATTCTGGGTCTGTTGGCGCCTATTCGAAGAAATACGAGGTGGCCTAGACCAAGAGGCCGAACTGGCTTTGGAAACTGCGCAAAATCCTGAATTGGGCTACACAGGCGCCCCACGACGTACATTAATGTCTGCATTGATTTCAATAACGATTGCTGATGTTTCGATGTCTTTGGACAACGTTTTGGCAGTTGCGGCCATCGCAGATGGTGATACCAAAATGCTGGTTTTCGGTCTGGGACTGGCTATTTTCCTTATGGCTTTCGCCGCCACCATGATCATGCATCTACTTACAAAATATCCTTGGATATCGTGGTTGGGCCTATTCGTGCTGATCTACGTTGCAGGCGAAATGTTGTATCGAGGGTTTTTTGATGCAGGCACTGGGGTGGGCCCCATGCTTGGCTTAGTCGAGGGATTTTCACTTGGAAAAGGACATTAATATTTGCGGTTAGAAAAAACACTCTAACCCAATGCACCACCATCCTTACGTCTTCGCAGGGTGGGAACAAAAAGAAAATGAAGGCATAAACAAATGGGAGGAAACCATGTTTAACTTAAAGAAAGTAACGACGGGCTTGGCGGTTACCGCTGTGGGCTTGTCCTTTGCTGCTTCTGCGTGGGCAGAAACAGTTATTCGCGTTCAATCTGTGATTTCTGCAAAAGCCGATGAAGTGGTAATGCTGAAAGACTTTGCACAGGATGTTTCAGATTTAACAAACGGCGAAGTGAAAATCGAAGTCCTAGCAGCTGGTTCTGTTGTTGGCGTCAAGGAAACACTTGATGCAGTTGATGCCGGTCTTGTTGAAGGTGGCTTTGCGTGGACACACTATTGGTCTGGTAAGCACCCTGCAGCTATGCTGTTTGGCTCACCTGTTGCGGGTGCTGGTGTTGGTATTGACAACATCGCATTCTTGTCTTGGTTCCAATTCGGTGGTGGTAAAGAACTGTACGACCAACTGTGGGATGAAATGGGCATGAACGTAAAAGGCTTTATGCTGCAGCCGGTTGGCCCAGAAGCATTGGGTTGGTTCAAAGAGCCGATCACATCTATGGATGATTTCCGCAAATACCGCTTCCGGACACCTCCTGGCATTCCAGGTCAAACCTATAAAGACATTGGCGTAGCATCTGTTGCTATGGGTGGTGGTGACATCTTGCCAGCTTTGGAAAAAGGTACAATCGATGCAGCTGAATGGTGCTGTCCGAAACCTGACTCAGTGTTCGGATTCCAAAAAGTACTGAAGCACTACTACTTGCAGGGCCTACACCAGGTTGTTGTGAACGCTGACTTGTACCTAAACAAAGATGTGTACAATGCTTTGACCCCACTACAACAAAAAGCAATTGAAGTTGCTGCGAACGCTTCTTTGTCTAAATCAATGTCTTACCGTATCTACGAAAACGGTAAAGCTTTGAAAGATTTGACAGAGAACCACGGTGTTATCTTGCATGATACACCTGCTGACTACTTTCCTGCTTACATGAATGCTGCAAAAGCTGCTTTGGAAAAGAACGCCGCAGAAAACGCATTCTTTGCTGAAGTATGGCAGTCACAAAAAGATTTCGCAAAAATAGCGGTCCCTTTCTGGGCTGGTTCACAGGCATCAAACGCAGCATTGGGTAAAGCATTCGCAGACCAAGTTGCAGCTGGTACTGTAGAATAAACAATTAGTGTGGGGGCTTAGGCCCCCGTGCTTTCACTATTTATAAGCGCCTTTGCGGACGCTTTTGAATGATGAAAGGGAGAACTCGCATGGCCGAAGAAGAAATTCCAGAGAGCTTGGAAATCACCGATGAGTTGATTGCCGAACGCCGTGCAGAAGAGCCGGGTGAGACCCCTGAAGACATGACGTCTTGGCAGCGTCCAATTACTGCTTGGATTGATGTAATTAACAACTGGGCGGGTCGTATCATTTGTCTTTTGCTGGTGCCATTGATTTTTGTGATGGTCTACGAAGTTGTGTCACGTAAAGCTTTTGCCATCTTCGTTGAAAACGATATGGGCGATTTGGCGCGAACACTTGGCCTAGGGCCGACGCTTTTCGCTTACGACATCAGTAGAATGACTGGTGGCGTTTTGTTTATGGGTGCTGCTGGTTATGGATTGATGCGCGGTGTACATATCCGCGCTGATTTCTTGTATCGCAATTGGACTGCTCGAACACAGGCAACAGTTGATGCTTCATTGTATCTTGCGTTCTACTTTCCAGCGATGTTGTTCTTCTTTTGGTCGTCTTACCAATACGGATTAAAATCGTTCGGTACAGATATGTTTAACCCATCGAGTTGGGAACGTGCGTCTGACAGCACATGGGCGCCTTACCTCTGGCCTGCACGCATATTTATGCCGATAGGTGCTCTTTTATTGTTTCTGCAAGGTTTTCCAGAGCTTTTCCGTGCTTTTCATCAAATGGGCAAGGAACGTGAAAACAAATTCGTCAAACTTTTACCGTTTTACTTTATTGGTTTGGCACTTACCTTTGCAAGTATTTTTTACCCAGAAACCTTACCGCTGGGTGATATGTTGGGTGACACGAGCTTGTTTAACTTCTCAAAGCCAACAATCGGTTTGATCATGTTAGCAGCGATGTTGTTTTCTATTTTCGTTGGATTTCCTATTTCATTTACATTAATATTCTTGGCCTTCGTTTTCGGTGCTTGGGGGGGAAGCTTTAAACTAACTTTCTTCCTACAAACGCTGCAAACCAACCAAGTGATGTTGGATGACCAATTAGTCGCGGTTCCATTGTTTACGTTCATGGGCATCATGATGGAAAAAGCGGGCTTGATGGAACGTTTATTCACAGCCGTACAATTAATGATGAGCAAGACGCGCGGCGCACTGTATGTGGCCGTTTTATTTGTATCCATTATTTTTGCAGCTGCGACTGGTATCGTTGGGGCATCCGTTACAATCCTTGGTATTATGGCTGGTCGTACGATGATCAAGTCTGGATATGATGTGAAATTGGCCGCGGGTACTATTACTGCGGGTGGTACACTTGGTATTTTGATCCCACCGTCAATCATGTTGATTGTGATGGGCCCAGTGCTGGAAATTCCAGTGACTGACCTATTCCGCGCAGCGATTGTTCCGGGCATCATGTTGGGCGTACTCTATCTGGTGTACGCGCTTGGACGTTGTTGGTTGAACCCTAATTTGGGTCCAATCCTACCCCCAGATGAACAACCAGAAACATCGCCCCATTACTTTGCTGAAGTCTGTGCTGTGATGTTTGGACTGGTGGCATTTGTGTGGCTCATCGCATGGGGTATTGCTGGTAAATTGGCAATCTTCCCAACGGCTGGGTTTTTCATTCCGCTGGCATGGATTGGATTCATGTACTTTGTTTATACATGGACACGTAAGGTGAAACCGGGCGGTTTCTATTTCTCTGATCTTTGGTACGAGTTTTTTATGGGTCTTGTGCCGCCAACTGTTCTGATTGCTTTCGCGCTTGGTTCAATCTTGGCTGGTTGGGCAACACCAGCAGAGGCAGCAGCCTGTGGTGCTTTGGGTTCCATGTTACTGTCGATTGCGTACCGTAAATTTACTTGGCCTGGTTTTTATGACGCTCTGATAAAAACTCTGGAACTTTCAGTTTTGATCATGTTCCTAGTCGCAGCATCTAACTTTTTTGGTGCGGTATTCAGTAACTTAGGAACGCCTAAGATGCTGACCGAAGTATTGTTGTCGATGAATCTGTCGCCAGTAATGATGCTGATCTTAATCATGGCGTTGATCTTCTTACTTGGCTGGCCACTTGAATGGGTGCCGATTGTTCTGATCATTATCCCGATTTTGGTGCCTACAATTGTGCAACTTGATCTTGGTTTTGCCACTGAAAGCGACATGCTCATATGGTTCGCAATTCTTGTCGCGGTAAATCTGCAAACCGCATGGCTCAGTCCGCCCGTGGCACTTTCGGCTTATTTTCTCAAGGGGGTCGTCCCCCAATGGGATCTTAAAGACATCTATCTTGGTATGATGCAATTCATGGTCATTCAGCTTATCGGCCTGGTCCTGATCTTTATCTTTCCAGAGATTGTTTTGTGGTTGCCAGCATACCTAGACGGCAAATAATTATAGGAGAAAATGATGCCAGTTGAGTATCTAAAAAAAGCAACTTTGACAGCGAAGAGTGATTCAACCGAAGTCAACGAAACGGTTAAAAAAATCTTGGCAGACATTGAAGCTGGTGGAGATAAAGCCGCGCTAGGCTATGCGGCAAAATTCGACGGTTACACAGGTAACGTTGAAATCTCGGTTGAAGACATTGAAGCAGCTACAGCCTTGGTGCCACAAAAACTGCGCGATGATATTCATTTTGCGCAAGATAACGTTCGCCGCTTTGCGGAAGCACAAAAAGCGACGATTACGGATCTGGAATATGAAATTCAACCTGGATTAATCGCTGGACAGAAGAGCATCCCTGTTGACGCCGCAGGCTGTTATATCCCCGGTGGACGTTACAGCCATATTGCATCAGCTATTATGACTGTAACCACAGCAAAAGTTGCTGGGTGCAAACAAATCACGGCCTGTTCTCCGCCTCATCCAGAAGTTGGTATCCACCCAGCAATTGTCTATGCAGCACATATCGCTGGTGCGGATAAAATTCTCGCGTTGGGTGGTGTACAAGGTGTGGCCGCAATGGCCTTTGGTCTGTTTGGTCTGCCCAAAGCAAACATCCTTGTGGGTCCGGGTAATCAGTTTGTCGCTGAAGCAAAACGTATTTTATACGGGCGCGTGGGTATTGATATGATTGCAGGGCCGACGGACAGCTTAATTCTAGCAGATAAAACCGCAGATCCCATGGTGGTAGCGACTGATCTCGTGGGCCAAGCGGAACATGGATATAATTCGCCCGTATGGTTGGTGACCGATACACGTTCAATTGCGAATAAAGTGATGGAACTGGTGCCAACATTGATCGATGATTTGCCGGAGGTGAATCGTGAAAATGCAACGGCTGCATGGCGCGACTATGCAGAAGTTATTTTATGCGCGGATCGCGAAGAAATGGCAGCTACATCCGATAAATACGCACCAGAACATTTAACAGTGCAAGCCGAAGATCGTGCGTGGTGGAAAGATCGTTTAACCTGTTACGGATCGTTATTCTTAGGCGAGGAAACAACAGTTGCCTTTGGTGATAAAGCATCTGGTACGAACCACGTATTGCCGACATCTGGTGCTGCAAATTATACAGGTGGTCTGTCCGTACATAAATATCTAAAAATTGTAACGTGGCAAGAGTCTACGCGTGAAGGCTCAAAAGCTGTTGCAGAAGCGACTGCACGTATTGCCCGTCTGGAAGGTATGGAGGGTCATGCACGTACTGCTGATATTCGCCTCCGTAAATATTTCCCAGACGAAAAATTTGATCTGACAGCAAATGGATAAAACACCTACCTCCCCTTCAGTAGGGTTATTTGATCTTACTGGCAAAACTGCATGCGTGACTGGGGCCAGTTCTGGCCTTGGTCGCCATGTGGCAAGTTTTCTGGCAGAAAATGGCGCAACTGTTATCGGGGTTGCAAGGCGCGAAGAAAAGCTATCTGAATGGCAGGCCTCTGTTCCAAATAATACATATGCGATTAGCGCAGACCTTTCGAATAAAGCTATGCTAGCAGATATTGCTAATCAAGTCATCGAGACCGCAGGCAATCCTGATATTCTAATTAATGCCGCTGGAATAAATACAAGACAAGCAGGCGATGACGTAACACCTGAAGCTTGGCGCGTGACCCTTGATCTTAATTTAACAGCACCTTTCTTTTTAGCTCAAAGTTTTGTGTCTGGAATGAAAGAAAAAAAATGGGGACGTATTATCAATTTTGCCTCCCTGCAAACTTACCGCGCCTTTCCGGGCGGTATTGCATATGGCGCCACTAAAGCGGGGATTGCACAAGTTACGCGCGCTATGGCTGAAGATTGGTCACGTTATGGCATTACGGCAAATGCAATTGCACCTGGTTTTTTTAATACAGAACTTACAGCGGCTGTCTTCGCGGATACAGAACTTGCCGAACGTAATGCAGCACAAACCTGCATTGGGCGTAATGGCGAGCTTTGCGATCTCGATGGGCCAATTCAATTTTTATGTTCAGATGCATCTTCCTATGTAACAGGCCAGGTTCTGGCTGTTGATGGAGGATTTACTGCAAAATGAAAGCTCTCGTTTATACAGGCGTAGAAACACTGGAATATCAGGATGTTCCGAATCCACGCCTCTCCGTAGGCCAAGAGTTAGTTCAAGTTTTAGCATCAGGCATTTGCGGATCTGATATGCATGCCTACTTAGGTCATGATGAACGTCGTCCAGCACCGCTCATTCTCGGACATGAAGCCGCCGGTATAGTTGTTGAAGGCTCTAATGTAGGGCGTCGCGTGACGATAAACCCATTGGTCACTTGTGGCACTTGCAGCTTTTGCACTTCCGGGCGGACCAATCTCTGTGGATCTCGCCAGATAATCTCGATGCCTCCGCGCGAAGGTGCATTTTCTGAATATGTCACTATGCCGCGAAGTAACTTAATCACCGTCCCAGATAATATCCCTCTTGAGCATGCCGCACTGGCAGAACCTTTAGCATGTGGTTGGCATGGTGTGCGTCTTGGGGTCGGAACTTTGGGGGTGCCCGCATCAGGTATTCGAAGCCTTGCTATCGGCGGCGGTGCAATTGGTTTGGGCGCAGCACTGTCCTTAACTGCGCAAGGTGTTAATGATGTTACAATGGTTGAGGCCAATCCAACGCGCCGTATATTTCTTGCAAATAAGACTAATTTAAAAGTTATCTCCCCAGAAGAACTTGAAGCAGAGACCCCATTTGATTTGATCATCGATGGTGTTGGTTTTGCTGGTACCAGAGCTACAGCTTCAATGCATACTCGTCCTGGTGGGGTGATAATACACATCGGGTTAAGTGAAAATACAGGCGGCCTTGATATTCGCAGAATGACGTTGCAAGAAATAACGTTCATTGGCACCTATACCTATACTGCTAAAGACTTTGAACAAACGGCGCAGGCAATCTTTGAGAACAAATTCGGGGAAATAAATTGGATTGAAAAGCGGCCTCTTTCTGTGGGTGGCAATGCATTCAAGGACATTCGATCTGGCAACGTCCAAGCCCCCAAAATTATCCTAATACCTGAACATATCTGCTTAGATACAGGTGCAACAAAATGAGAGAACTATCATGTACCAGAAAATAATTTTGTCGTTGGCATTAAATCACGGCATTAGTGAACAAGCCATCCAAACAGCGCGCGCCATGCTTACAGAAGGCGGCCAAATTATTGCTGTTCATGTTTATGAACAATATCAAGGCTCTAGCGCTGTTGGGATATCAAGTGAAGCAATGGCCAAAGGTCTGCAAAATACAAAAGAATTACTAGTATCAAGGGTTGCTGATGCGGATGATTTAGAATCTGTCTTACTCAAAGGTCATTCAGGGTTTTCAATCACGGAATACGCAGAAAAGATTAATGCTGACTGCATAATAGTAGGATCACATAAACCAGGCTTACGCGATTACTTCTTGGGCTCAACTGCGGCCCGCATTGTTCGTCATGCGCCATGTTCGGTTCATGTTTTGCGGTAAAGACAGCCCTACTATGACTATCCATTAGGTATAATTGGATATGTTCATATCATGCAGAGTTAATATTAATAATTCGGAAAATAGGAGTTTTACGACGTGTCCATAAATACTAAAATCGTAGATGATTTTATCAATAATGGCGTCGATTTCATAACAACTGTCCCTTGCAAACAACTTGCCGGTGTCATTGATGAAGTTGAGGCCCGTGACGAAATTTATCACATCCCTTCAAACAAAGAAGACGAGGGGATTGGCCTGTGCGCTGGTGCTTTTATGGGCGGTAAACGACCCGCAATCATCATGCAAAATACAGCGATTGGTGTAACCGTTAACACCTTAGTTACTTTAACGCAGTTTTATCGAATGCCTTTACCGATGCTGATCAGCTATCGTGGTGAACTTCGTGAGCCAGTGGCATGTCAGGTTGAAATGGCAGTACATACCAAAGCTTTGCTAAACCAACTGCACATTCCAACTTATCACTTCCACAAGGAATCTGATGCAGAAGAGCTGGACGCTATTTTAAAATACACATTCATGTGCAATAAACCTGTCGCGATCCTGACTGACGCGTCTTTTTGGGGAGGTTACGGAGACCAATGATACGTTCTGAAATTTTACGCGAAATAGCACCAATTTTACGGGATCAGCTTGTCATTTGTAACATTGGATTACCAAGCCAAGAGTTACATATGATCGATGATCAGCCTACTAACTTTTATATGCTTGGTACTATGGGACTATCCTCTTCAATTGGTCTAGGTGTTGCTTTGGCCCAAGACAAAACCGTCATTTCCATTGATGGGGATGGTTCTGTTTTAACCAATTTTGGTACCTTACCAACAATCGCAAACAACGTGGCTGATAATTACATTTTGTTGATTATCGACAATGGTAGTTATGGCTCAACTGGTGATCAACCTACTTATGCAGGTCAGAACACTTCCCTATCTGCAGTTGCCAAAGCATGTGGTTGTGAAAATGTCATTGAATGTCAGGCAGAAGATACTGCAAAAGTTTTACAAGATGCCATCGATTCCAAAAAAATGACAGTAATCGTGTCCAAATGTGAAAGCGGCAATATCAAAGTTCCCGTAATTACAAAAGATCCTGTCGTCATTCGTGATCGTTTTATGGCAGCTGTTCAAAGTTAACATTATAGATGATGTTTGGTTCACCGCAGATACATTCATATGCAGACGCTCGGGCATTGGCCCGCAAGCGCCTGCCATGGATGGTTTTTGATTATATCGACGGCGCCGCTGGTCAGGGACATGCAGAGGCTATGAACCTATCCGCTTTGCGCGATATTCAATTGCAACCACGTGTTCTGGTTAATGTTACAAAGCGCGACCTGAACGTAAAGTTATTCGATCAGGTTGCTAAAGTCCCTTTTGGTATCAGTCCAATGGGCATGTGCAATTTATCAAGCCCGGGCGCGGATTTGATGCTGGCGCGTATGGCTGCAAAACATAATGTGCCTGTTGGTGTGTCCACTGTGGCATCAACATCACTTGAAAAAATGATCGAAGTGGCTGAAGGACATGCGTGGTTTCAACTTTATTTCAGCGGAGATGGTTCAGGCACAACCAAATTGGTTGAACGCGCAAAAACTGCGGGATACAAAACGCTAATTGTGACTCTCGATGTGCCAGAGGTTGGACGTCGTCCACGCGAATTGCGCCGTGGATTTAAAATGCCATTTCGGATTGGGCCAAAACAATTTATTGATTTTGCATTACACCCACAATGGTCCCTATCTAGCCTGTTCCAGGGCAAGCCTGAAATGGCAAACTTTACAACACCTGGGTTTGAATTTGACCGCGCAGAAAGCCGTGCTGCCGCTGACTGGCAATTTCTTGAATGTTTGCGCGAACAGTGGGACGGGAACCTTGTTGCTAAAGGTGTTACCTCTGTTGAAGACGCAAAAAGATTAAAAGCTGTTGGTGTAGATGCTATCCAAGTGTCCACACATGGCGGACGCCAGCTAGATTCTGCGCGCCCGCCCATTCTGGCATTACGCGATATTCGCAAAGCTGTTGGTGACGACTTTCCATTATTTTACGACACAGGCATCAGATCTGGTGAAGATGTCATAAAGGCTTACGCCATGGGGGCAGATTTCGTATTCTTTGGACGCGCCATGCAATTTGCGATAGCCGCAGGTGGAGAAGATGGCCTTATGCAGTATTGTGATATGGTTGCGGATGACATAAGCTTAACACTTGCTCAATTGGGTAAAACCGAAATGACTGGGCTTTTTCAAACCATAGCCTAACAAGTATCAAAATTGTCTAACGTCAGCACTTGTGGGACAGAATTGAGTGTTTAATTGCAGGTTATCTCGTGGAAGTGCAAACTCTGAGCGTCCGGTTGTTCTGTGGTAACTACTGTCTGCATGAAAAACAAGGGATCATTGCGTACCGAATACTGCCTAATTTCGTACAATAGCGGCGTAAGGCTTATGCAGATCATGGAGAAGCTGGGCTGGTAAACGCGCCACCTATCCCCAAATGGCATGCCAACCGAACGTCCCCAGAACGTGAAGAGAAGGTTCTTTATCTTCGGCGTAAGTATCACCTCGGGGCAATGCGGATTGTTTGGTATCTGGAGCGTTATCACGATATCAGAATGTCTGATTCAACGGTTTCGCGCATCCTTCGCCGCCACAGCTTGAATAGGCTGCCACGCGGAACCCGCATGCGCAAGGTTCACACTAAGCGATATCAAAAACAAGTCCCTGGTCACCATATTCAAATGGATGTTAAGTTCCTGACATTCATTGGAAATAAGGGCGAAAAGGTGC
>OJDV01000503.1_pt1 | contig 13778 bp, 4 predicted proteins | sample 1592911 | NCBI WGS metagenome assembly OJDV01 (sample SAMN05416860, study PRJEB24817) | seawater metagenome | isolation source: Sea water | place: Canada:Atlantic | collected 2013-11 | reverse complement strand
GAGATTTCTGCCTGTCTCGTGGGCTCGGAGATGTGTATAAGAGACAGCGCCTGGGAGGCGCGCCCCGCGTGTGCCTCCTGGGAGGGGGGGATGGGCGGGGCCGTCTGGCCCTGCGGGTCCTCACCGACCTCCAGGCGATCGAGCGTGAGCGTTGTGGACGAGCGCAGCGCCGTCGCCCCATCGGCCGTCAGCGGGTTCCCCGTCATCGCGAGCCAGCGCAGGCTCGGGAGGTCGTCTCTGCTCGCGAGGTGGCGCGCCGTGGCGTCGTCGAGGCGGTTACCTCGCAGGTCGAGGTGGCGCAGCGAAGGGAGGAGGGCCGCCGCGAGGTGGTCGTCGTAGTCTCGCGTGGTGAGCGCCGCGCCGCGCGCGCGTATCACCTCGACGCCGCGCAGGTCCCCCGCGCCCAGCGCGTCGCCCAGCGCGGCGAGGTCCTCGGCGCTCGACAGGTCGAGCGCGCCAATCGCCTCGAGCGCGGACGCGCGCCGCCAACCAGTCAGCTCGAGGAGTCGGCCGGTCGAGAGGGTCCTCGTCTCCGGGGAGAACCTCCGGATCAGCTCCCGAAGCTCGCCGAGGATGCCCGTGCGCTCGATCCCGTCTGCAGCGAAGAAGCTCCACAGCGCGCGGCACGCGCACTCCCAGCCTTCGGTGGTGTCGCCGTCCTCCTCGAACGCGCGCCCGATCGAGACCAAGGCGTCCTGCTCGAGCAGCGCGAGGTCTTCTGATCGCGTCGCGCGGAGCTCCTCGAGCCAGGCCTCGAACTCCTCCCAGACCCCGAATCCCCCGACCCCGTCGCGCTTGTAGGCGTGAGCGACATCGTCGAGCGCTCCTGGGTCATCGCCCAGCGCGTGCCAGATGAGGGCTTCTTGCTCATCGGGAACGGAGAAGGAGAGCTCGCGGGCGTCGCATCGCATCCTCTCCAGCGTCGTCAGCGCCCCCTCGAGGTCGGAGAGCGGCTCGAGCAGGAGGAGCTCGCGCCGCCGCGCCGAGGCGAGCGCGAGCGGGTGAATCATGGCCGCCCAATCGCCCCCGGGGGTGTGCTCTACGGTCACCGCCGAGAGGGCGATGTCCGCGCGCGAGGTGACCTCGCTGAGCCCTGACGGTGCAAGCACGCGCGAGACCGAGACCACGCGCTCGCCGACCTCGAAGTCCTGTGAGGTTGCGCGCGGCTCGAGGGGCGCGGCGCCACGCCCCTCGAGCGCGGCGATGAGCCGTCTCCGGTCACCGAGCGTTGGGGCCCAGAGTTCGAGCTTGCGTGGAGGATGGCCAGTCAACAGGGAGGTGTACACGCGGCCCGTGAGGTAGAAGCGCGCTCCCGAGTCAAGCCCGACCGTCGCCGCGATCTCGCGCCTCGCGAGCTCGATGACGTCTCCCTCATTGAGGCGACAGAGCGGGCGAGGGTGTCGGCGCATTTGACCTCTACATGAGGCGTAGACCCACCCCCTCTGCGCCCAGAACGCGACGCCTTCGAGAGGTGTCAGCTGTTCGCCAGCCGCAAACTCGACGCCTGTCATACGCGCCGCTAGCACGGCCGCGTGGAGGTCGTCCGTCACGAACACGTGAACGCCGTGCTCGTCGCCAGCTCGCTCGAGCATCGAGTGGACGATGAAACGCGCGGCCTCATCAGGGCGCGCCATACCCTCGAGCGCGTCGTCGTGCTCGACGAGGTGGCGGATGAGCCCCTGGGCACCAAGCTCCGCTACGTGTCGCCGCGCGGACTCTTCGTGCAACGTCAAGACACCAGGGTCGCCGAGGAGCCTACTGGTGGTGATGTTCGGTGTCGCGTCGGCGCCCTCGGCGATCGCTCGCGCGGTCTGCGCGCAGCGCATCGACGGGCCCGTGTGGAGCGTCCTCAGGCGCTCGCCCAGGCGCTCGCCCAGCTGGCTCGCCAGGCGCCCTCCAAGCTCTTGGAGAGTGGCGCGCGGCGACGCACCTCGAGTCTGCGGTTCATGGGCAGCGTCGCGGAGTAACACCACGACGGCGCGGTCATCCGGGAGACCATCGAGGATATCAAAGGGTCGCGATGGTGGGCGCGTGGGAGCTTTGCTCACGTCGTACATGCTTCCAGGTGTGGACACGTGATGAACATCAGGCGCAGGCACCGGCGCGGTACGGGTTTCCTCGAGCCTCCAGCTGCCGTGCTCGTGGTAGCCACGCCCCAGACGCTTCTCGCGGAGGGACTCGAACACCATCGTCGCGCCCTTCAGCGTGACCTTGCCCGCCGTCTTGATGCCCTCGCGTTGGGTCGCCCCGATGCGTCCCCACCTGGCGACGACCCGATGCCCGAAGCGCTCTCCTTTCAACAGGTCGATTTCGTAGACCTTGTTCGATGTCCCGTCCGTGTTGTGCAGCGTCACCCTTCGCAAGAGCGTGCTCGACGAGTCTCCTCCAACGACCACGGCCTGAGTAGGCTCAGCTTGTTCAGCACCATCTTGCGCTGGTGGAGCTGACGGGATTGGGACCATCGCCTCGTCACCTGGACCGTCGTCTGGGGTGTCCTCAACAGGAGGTTCATCCTGTGCTTCGAACGTGACGACCTTCGCTATGAGCAGCTCACGCTCACTTGTGAGTACCTCCTCGCGAGCGTGGAGGAGGCCCCACAGAATCTCCGCACCTCTGGAGTGTTGTCGGAGGTAATCAACCGCAGGGGTGACATGTTCTGGGATGGTGAGCAGCAAATCCTGGGCAGATATGGACCCCTCGGATGGGAGATGCTTCAACGCGAGCCGTTCGATTTCCTCGAGGTGCACCGGCGGTAGACCGGTGCGTGTGTGGTGCAAGTAGAACCCATAACTAAGGTTCAATACCTCTGGAGGGGCAGACTCCTCGAGCGACGCGCGCACATCGACACCAGGAAAACGACGCCCGAAGCGAGTCGCATGGATTGGGTTCCATGATGCGCGCAACATGGCGACCACCTTCTCGATGACGTCGGCGGTCGCCATGGCGCCGAGACCCGCCTCATCTGTCGTGCCTTCATCATGACCGCCCGTGTAGCGATACCGATACGTGGTGGGTTCGACCAGCTCCATGTCACCCTCGTCGCTCGGGGTCTCGTTTTCAGTCGGTGCTGATGGAGATTGCTCGACCGCGCGATAAACCTGTTGCGTATCATCGATGAATTCGACGGAACCCTCTTTCAGAGAGCTCCTCAAACGCATCCGGAGCACATTCACGCTCCCCGCGTAGCCAGTCGTTTCCAACGCAAATTCATAGAAGTCACGCGAACGGAACGTCTCGATCTGACGCTCGCTGAGAAAGAGCTCGAGCAGTTTATCAACGGGTGCGTCAGTAAAGGAGGATAGTGACAGGAGTCGCCCGGAACCCGAACTGACACGCGGGTCGTGTCTGAGCAATCCCCACAGAATGGCGTTGGGGTGATCCAGGGTGAGGAGGTGCTTCACCTCCGGCAGCCTCGCGTCCAACGATTGCCTGAGTACGCTAGCCCCCATCACGCCTTCGATCGGCAAAAGTGAGACGGCATGACCAACCAACCTGTCGAGCTCCTCTGCAGAGAGTCCGACGTGGATTCGATGGGTATAGGTCGCATCGCCGAGGCTCAAGACATCGGGATCGGAGAGACCCGAAACGATCGAGCCTTCGTTGGTATATGCCTCATCTGGAACCCTCTCCACGATCTGCTGGGTATCCAGCGGTCTCTTGGAGTCTCTCAGGACATCGAGCACATGGTCCGTGAGCGTCTTGCGTTCGAGGCCGCTGTTTGCAGGAGCAACGTCGAGGGTTCCTCCCTTGAAGTTGTGGATATCGTCCCGCCGAGCGACCACGTTGTGGAACATGTCCACGGATACGAGCGGTGAGAGGCGACCATCCTCGATGAGCTGTGCGTGAAGCGTCGCCATGTTCATGACCTCTCCGCGCTTCTTGATCATCGACGCGGCTTCGTCCGCGACCTCGATGAGTTCCTCGACCGGAATGGGGAGGTGATCCTCATGAAGGTACAGCCCCCGCTCGAGCCGAATGATCTCGTTGGTACGAGTCACCAACGCATAGACAGACTTCAGATCTGGCGCCTCCTCGAGGTTTTGATGTACGCGGCGTCCTTCCGCGATCTGCTCGAGCGTCATCGGCTCGCCGGATTCCTTGAGGATCCTGGCATAGAGGTCCGAGAGGGTGACCTTTCTGTTGCGCCAACGTCCATCCTCCTCGCGCTCGAGCAGCTCCAGCTCCTCCGCGAGCACGCCCATCTCCTCAGCAGGGAGCTGGATGCCTGCGAGCGTCGAGAGGGCCCCCAGGTCGTCCTCCTCGAGGTGGGTGTAGCCGATCTTCCTACAGGCCTGAACGAGCCTGGACGCCAGCTCTTCACGAGCCTCGGCATCTCCAGCGACGAGAATCGACCCTCGAACGACTCGAGAGTCGCGCTCGAGCATGTCGAGCACGAACACAATATGCCATGGCTTTTCGTCTCCCGGTGAGAGTTCGAGCGCGTCGGACAGCTTGATCACGCCATGGTTCCCATCCAATGCGTCGATGAGCTCCTCGAGCATCGTCTCCGCGAGGTCTCCATAAATCAGCTTGGATCTCTCGAAGACTCGCATCACACGCTGTCGAATCCGTTCACGGGTGAGGCCATTCTCTTCGCCGAGTTCTTGGAGAGTCCTGTTGTCCCGGTAGCGTTGCGCGATAAGCCGTCTGTCGAGTTCATCGAAGGGCGCGAGCGCGCTGTCGATCAAGTCGGGCAGGTCCACGGGCTGTCCATCTTCACCAAAAAGGTAGAAATCAAAGCCCTCGTCGGCGATCGTCTCGAGCTGCTCCCCGAACGCCTTCAGCGTGGTCTTGCCCACATTACGTGTCTCCTCCATCGCCCCGCTCTCATAGAGACTGACGACCTCCTCGAGGGTCTCGAGCCCATGGGACTCCAGCGCCGAATGTATGCGGACCGGGACGTGGACGAGCAACTCTCTCCACTGCTCATGTGGGTCGAGACCCGAGTCTATCAGGCGCGCGAGGAGCCTCTTCGAGGGTGGCTCCTCCCCCACATCATGTTCTCTCCCAGGCAACATGGAATCGACCGCCTCGGCGCCAAAGCGTTCGATGAGCTGCCCCTCGAGCGCTCGCGCCTGGGCGATCATCCTGCGGGCCTTGGTCCTCCCCACACCGGGGAGATCCAGCAGGGTATCCTGGCTCATGGTGATGAACTCTCCGACCGTGGGGCGGCCCATACGCAAGAGCGTCGTCGGACCTACTCCTCCCAGGTCTCGAAGCCGAACCGTCCGATCGAGCTCCAGCCCCAACTGCAGCAAGTCGTCGGCCGTGGTCTCCTCGACGTCGCCATCCTCCTCGACCGTCGACCCGGATGCTGACCGCTGATCGAGCGCGACCTCGGACACCGGGCTCCGCACGACCACCGGCTCGAGCTCACCCTCCTGCGTGAGCGCAGACGCAGGTGATCCCTCCCCTCTCGCCATGTCCGCCCCGCGAAGCAACCTGCGCGACGTGACCACGAGGCGCGAGAGCAGCTCGTCCTCTTCGGAGCTAAGCACCAATTGAGCGCGAAGCGACTCGATGTCTCCTCGGGCGAGGTCTCCTACCAGCAGGGCCTCGATGTAGTGGAGCTCGCGACGGATGGGCTCACCCCCAGGGCGCTCCTCGTCGGTCGATTCTTCCTCGGGTTCATCGCTCTCATGACCCGAAGAAGGGTCGACCGCGGGAGGCGGCTCTTCTGTTGGGAGCGCCTGGCGGTAGAGCCCCTGGATCTGCTCCTTGAGCTTCCGGGCGGCCGCCTGGCGGATGTAGCCTTCGCGCTCTAGTTGACCACTCGAGATGATCCACGTGAGCTGCTCGAGCGTCACACAGCCGCGATCCTCCAGTATCGACGACAGCTCGTCCTCGAGGGTCAGGTGGCGCTGCCAAGGGTTGCTCGGGCGCACCTCGCCCTGCTCCGGTCCATTGGGGTCTTCCATGGCGAACCATGCCTCATCGCATACATTCAGTGAGCCCGAGGCCGAACGCTGCTCGGGTACAGTCCTGGAGGGCGCCAGGAATGTACCCGTCCGCCCTTACTTACTGGAGAAAGCTCAGGATCCGGCGACCACGCGCCTGAAGAGCGCTGGAGGGAACGACTCGGCGAGTTGCCAGATGCCGCGGGCGACCTCCTCACTCTCGACCCTGAGCCCAATCTCGACGTTCCTCTCCATACCACCGCGTGTGAAATTGGCCGAACCAACATAGCAGTGCCGGCCATCGACGACGATCGTCTTCGCGTGGAATGGTGGATAGGAGCGGTTCTCGGCGCCATGGTCGATCTCGAGGTCGACCCGCTCGACATACTCCGCAGCGTCCACGCGCTCCGGGCGCGCGTCCAGTGGCCAGCGCTCCATTATGGCGTCGAGGTCTTCTTCGTGACTCACCACGAGCTTGAGCGCGGCCCCCGGCCTTCGATGGTACTCGTGCAGGCTCGCGATTATCTCTTCATCAGTGAGCCTGTAGGCGAGCAGCAGAATCGAGGAGCGTGCAGCGGCGATCAACTCGCTCATGACAGCAGCCGTATCGCGAACGCCCTCCCGGGCGAAGCCGGGGAGCGTCGCGACGAGCTCTATCGACTCCAGAGAACGGGCGTGCTCGATCTCTCGCAAGTACATCGCGCGCATGACGTCGACGAGTTCGATCCCCCCGGCTCCGGCACCACCGAGGACATGGAGGCTCTCCTGGCGCAGGAACATATCCAGCGCTTCGGCCGCGTCTCGACCATACGGATCAAGACCCTCCTCCATCATTCGCCTCGCCAACACCTCGAGGTCTCTGGCAACGAGCACGTGACTCAATGGAGACCTCCGGTACCACTGAGCAGGTGCTCGAAGAAGCCGAGGCCGGGGTTGCCCGGTTCACCCACCAGAAGGGCCCGGTCGAGGTAGCGGTTGAACATCGTGCAGGACGTCTCTGGCACGAGCAGGCAGGAGTGACATGCCGAACCGTTTCGAGCGTTGGACAGCGTGGCCGTCCCCGTGATGCACAGCGGATCGGAGGAACACCACGACGCGTCCGTGAGCGCTTCGAGCAAGAGCTGGCAAAAACGCGACGCCTCGCCCTGCTCGACCAACCCCCCGAGCGTTCCGTCGGCATCCGGAGTGCCCGTGTGAATGAGTATCCCTGCCATCTCCGGCCCTGGGCTCTCTGGACCGGCCGTGTTCGCGTAGATCCTCTCGACCAGAGAAGCGCTACTGTAGCCACAGGACAGCGTGAGCCGGGTCATGAGCGCGTGGGCGAGCGAATGGAGCAAGACGAACCTGGCGTCGAGGTGCTCCGGGAACTCCTCACGGTCGTAGAGGTCCTCACGTACGGTTTGTTTGAGGGCTTCGACTCGCTCCAGGACGCAGTCTTGCCGTTCCCATTGACGCACTTGCTCGAGCTCGAGAGCGAGGAAGAGCCCCTCTCCGCGTAACTCGATGGCAGGCAACCATTTGGGGTTCTTCTTCCTTGAGATGGGCGCGAGCTCCACCCCACTGTCCGAGAATGCCCCGGCTGGAGGGTATATTCGAGTGAACCCGTGGATGAGGCGAACCTCTCTGAGCCTGTGCGCCTGAACCAGCAGATCGATCAACGGGACGAACGGCCGGACGAACCCATCGTCGACCTCGGGTTCATCAGGTCGTCGCTCGAGCTCGACCTTCGACAGCTCGAACTCGGGTTCATCGATGCGGCGGTCTCGCGCACTCATGAAGTGACGGTACTCATCGAAGGTGAACGGTTCATCCGTCGTGGCCTCACCTGCAGCGCGTTCATAATATTCGGTAATCTCATCCACCGAGAGGCCCGAGTCCCTGTCCAACTCCAACAACTCGATGAGCTCGACGCGTTTACTTTCGGATCGACTCATCCACTTTTCGAGGTAAGGGTCGAGCACCGGTCGCCTCGCCCACTCGAAGGGTGGGATGTCCAGAGCACTGTCGATGTCCGGCCAGTACACGTTCGAGGCACCGCGCTGAAGCACCCTCCTTCGCCTGTCACAATCCTCATCCCATGACGGGCTGGTCGACAACCACGGCCTGGAGCCCTTGCAGCCTCCAAGCCCTCGTTTTGAAAGCCCGTGCTCGCCGAAAATGGCCTCCATGGAGGCGCCAACGTGACCCGGGCAGCTCGTATCCAGGCAGGAGAGGTGAAGCCCCGCGAGTCCAGCGCCCCGCTGGACGAGTCGAAGCCGGGCCGTCCGACGTTCGCAACCGCAGTCGACCCACCTCTGCCAGGGGAAGTCGTCCAGGTGGCCGTGCTCACACGCCGTGATGAAGCGAACGGGGACGACGGCGACCGGCGTGTCGCGTTCGCTCTTGCAGTCATTGCAGTAGCGACCCGCGTGGTGTTTGTTCCGGGGGTGGCGAGCCCAGCTGTCTGCAGGACGCAGCGTCTTGCACCCGGGACACTGGAGCCAGCCGGGGAAACGCACGAGCGGCACGGTGTGAGCGTCCTGACGATCTTGACGCTGACGCACCGGGGGCATGCCCAGCCACTCGAGCCCGTGCCGCTGCTCGAGGCGGCGCTCCTGTATCCGCTCGACGTCGTCCCACTCTTCGATGCCAGCGACGACACCCGAGACCGGCTCACCGGTCGGTCGCACCGCGAGATCGACGATGGCCCCTGGCCCGGCCGTGGATACGAGCTTTGAGCGACGTACCTCACCGGCGAATCCGTAGACCTCTCCGAGGTTCTTGTTTCCGTCTCCCTTCCCACTCGCCATCACTCACCCCGTCCGCTGTTCGTCCCGGAGGCACTGGTTCGCCCTTCGGCCTTGAGTCCACTCGCCACACGCACGACCACCGACGGTTCGACCTCGCGCATCGAGTTCGGGGTCGCCCTCGCCGAGCCCGACCAGTTCATGGCCGCGGCCTCCTCGGCGCTTATCAGGAGGCTCCTCGAAGGATCTCGATCGTTCCAGTACATCGTCGGCGCGTTGGCCTCCCACAGATCCACGAAGTAGTGTGCGTCCTCATCGATCTGTTGACGCAACTGCCCAACGCGCTCTCCAGACAGGTGAGTCATCGCACGAGCCCCGCGTGACACGAGCTCCTCGATGAGAAGGTCGAGTTCGCGTCTCGCGGCACCCACATCGACAGGGCTGTCATGCAGCCCTGCATGCCTCGGGTGTTCGCGCGCCACGACATGTCGCGCCAACGCGACGATGCATGCGTGGAGCGCCCGATCACGAGCACGCGACGAGAATGGAGTGACGCTGGTCGCCTCCACGGCGGAGTAGAGGGCCTGGTGCCAGCTTCGGAACGACTCGTAATGCGAACGGTCCCGGGCGCGTCCGGCGTTGTAGAGTGTGAAGACGAGCCCCGCGAGGGCGCCGCGTCCGACGCGCGAACTCGCCTGAATGTACTCGGACATCCCCTTGGGCTGACCATTGACGACCATGAGCCCGAGCCGGGAGATGTCCACCCCCACCGAGATCATGTTCGTGGCGAGGACCACCGAATAGGTCTGCTCGGGCACCGGCCGCGTCAGATCTTCGATCGCTCGCGGAATATCGATGGCACCCAGGCGAGACGAGAGCTCCAGATGCTCGAGGCCCTCCCGCGGCGTCGTGCCATGGAGGCCCGCGAGCATGGACATCGTCATGGGGATGTCGTCGTGGACCATGACGAGCGCGCCGCCGAGCTCCCGCAAGGCGTTGAAGTAGATGAGCTGTGTCCAGTACGGGTCCTGCTCGGCGGGTCCGTCGAGCAACCCCTCGCTCGTGTCGGCGCGCTGGAGGAGCGCGCCGCTGATGTGTTGGAGCGAGAACTTGGGGCTCTTGCCTGCAGTGGTCATCCCCACATAGATCCTGCCAGGCAGATCCTCATCGACCCTGGCGAAGCAAGAGTTGTCTGCGTCGCGCACGGGTGGCGGGAACTGGCACACCTCACGATCGAAGAGCGCGCGAACTTGCTCCTCTGCCCTCCTGATCGTGGCCGTACTGCCCACGATCTTCGGGCGGATCTTGTCTGCGCTGCAGATGCGATCGATGGCGGCTTCGTACAGCCCCGTCACGGTCCCGAGCGGCCCCGAGATCAGGTGAAGCTCGTCCTGAATGATGAGCCCCGGTGGGTGGTGCCTGTCGTTTCGCAGCAGCGCTCCAGCGTCCGCCTTGCGCACGATCTGTGCGAACTTGTCGACCGTCCCGATGAGCAACGTAGGGCGCCTGCGGTAGATCATCTCGTCGACGGTGTGAACAGGGAGCGGTCGGCTCGCGTCAGCGCTTCCTCGCGTGCATGACGCGTTGGCACACGCCACCACGAAGTCGTCACCGCCATCGGACGGGCGCAACGCATCCCAACGCAGCTCGTCCTCGCCACACACCGGACACCTCGTCAACTGCTTGGTGTTCTCGAAGTCCGTGTCTCGAGCACGCTCGAGCGTGTTCGGTGTCGCCGAGGTCCCAACCCACAGACCGATGCTGATGGGCGTCGCGCCAAGACCCTCCTCGTCTTCCATGCGAAGGGTATCGCAAGCAATGATGAGACGCGCCGCGCGCTCGAATTGCTGAATCGTGAGCAACCTCAGCGTGTAACGCATCAGCACGGTCACGCCGGCCCCTCGCTCCGAAGGATCGAGGAGCCGGCGATGGAAGATCGCGAAAGCCGCGAGACCCAGATAGGCCTCTGTCTTTCCGCCACCTGTGGGGAACCAGAGGAGGTCCATGACCTCACGATCGGGGTGAGGTGCTCCCGACTCCCCCCCCGCGATACCGGCGGCGGTGAGAAGAATGAACCCGAGCTGAAACGGCCTCCATGTCAGACCCTCTCTCGCCAGATCAGGCCTGGCCCAACTCAGCTGCAACAGCATCGCGTGTTGTGAGAGCTGGAACGCGCGACGCGCGCTGGCGCTCGAGCAGATCGTCTCGATGCCGTCTCTCATCCTCTCGACCATCGAACGCGCGCGCTCGACGTGGAAATCGAGGGTCTCGCGCATGGGGTGACCCGCCGAGAGACCCTCGAGCGCATCAGCCTCCTCGAGCTGTTCTCCCAACCAGCCCTCATAGGCGTCCGGGATGACCTCGAGCAACGCGCGCAGGTCGTCTGCGCTCTCCGCACCAGCGAGCTCGGAAGCCGAGAACGCTCTCCTCACGTCGCCCGTCACGTCCCGGCTGTAGCGCGCGAAACAGTCATCCCCTTTGGGGGTCATCGCGGGGACGAGCTGCTCGGGCAGCCACTCCGACGCCACCCACTCGGGGCGCTCTGCGTCGTCGCGCGCGTCCGCACGCCCGCCAGCGAAGCGCCACGTCGCCGCGCTCCCATGACCTACCGCCCACTCCTGTCGGTCACGGTAGAGCAACATGTTCGCCCTCGTGTCGAGGTCCGATGATGCGGACCTCACGTTTGCGCTAACTGGCCGCGGCGCAAAGACGCACCCTCGCGTCGCCTGGACCTCGATCCTCGACTGGAAGAGGGTGTGCTCCTCGAAGGGCACGCGGTCGGGAGTCTCGTCGAACGTATTACACAACACGAGCGTGGCCTGGAGCTGCCCTCGCCTGGTGATCACTCGAACGTACCACTCGAGCGCAGCCCCCTCGATCGGGACGCGCGCGTGTTGGTCTACCGACGCGAGATCGATCGTGGTCTCCTGGTCGAACGCACGACGGGACCAGTCCCGCACCTTCGCGCCGTCATCGCGCTTGCGCTCTTCCCCCGCCGAGTAGAACCCTCCTGTAACGCGCGCGGTGACCGTGGCCGACCCGGCACGACCGCCATCGATCGCGAATGAGATCCCGATCGAAGTCGGACCCCGCCTTGAGGCCATGGAGACCGCGTCACCCGGATCCGAGTCACCCCGGCTCGTGGCTTCTGGGTCCCCTCCGCGGTCCTGCTCTGCTTCCTCGGCGAAGCTCGCGTCCGGGCTGATGAAACCAGAGACGCATTGATCACGAGGGAACGACCCCTTGCGCAACTCGAGCACCTCTTGCTCTCCGTTGATGGGGCCCAGGACGTCGAGACGCACCGCGTCCAGGTATGCCCTCCGTGTACGTTCACTCATGCGTCTCGTCCTCCCATACTGGAACGTCGTCGGTCTTCCCGAGCGCGGCTATCGACTCGGCGAAGACACCACACAACACCTCATAGAGGGTCCTCTCATCGAGCGCTTCGAACACCATGATCCCGCCGAGGCGGTAGATCCTCTTCATCGCGTCCCGTAGCAGCAACGAACGCGTAATGTGGGGCGCGCTGGCGTGCGAGACGACGAGCGCCCTAGCCACGCTCCTGCAAAAGGCTCTGTTGCCCGACAACGTCGGCCGCTCGGTGATTCCCACGAGCTCGTCCTCTCCAAGAAGCGAGACCAACCCATACGGCTCGTTCGTCAGCATCACCCTGCTCCCTTCGTCCAGCGCGCCTGGCAACCGTGGAAAGATGAAGTGACCGGGCTCCTGGCGCAGGTATTCGCCGCGCCACCAGAGCCTCCCGAGGACATTACGAATGCCACGCGACTGACCACGAAAGCGCTTGTGGTCCGTCTGCTCCTTTCCAGGGAAGCGCCAGCGCGCGAGCTCTGGCACCAGATACAGGCCCACATACGCCCAGACACCCGACTGGCTGGCCTCGGTGACACGAATCTGCATGTTCGAATGGATCCATCGTGTCATGACCATATCGAACCGAGAGCGACTCGCTTCCGGGGATGGGTAGCCAAGCTGGCGCGCCCTCTCACGGATGTCATCGCGCAACCGTTCGAGTTCGTTCACCTCGATCCGGGTGCCACCGGTGGGCGCATATACGATCCCCGAAGGCTCGAGCTCGGAGAGCCTCTCGAGCTCCACGAGCGTCAGCGCACGGATCTCCTCGACGCGCTCCTTCGCCAACGAGACCGGGACCCTCGGGTACTGCATCGCGACGGTGCCATGGCCGGTTGATGTGCTCATGTCAGATCTCCGAGTACATGGAGCGCAGATTGTAGATCCGTCTCGAATTGAATGGGGTTCTTGCGCCGACGGGACGCGATCGTTGCGACCGAATCGAGCTTGCCCACGGCCGTGACCAGCCGATGGAGCATCTGACCGACGGTGTCCTCGCCGAATTGTCCGGGATCGTCGACGAATGAAGGCTCCTCGAGCGCAGCGAGGACCATGGCACGGCCGACCTCGTACCGGATCATCGCCGCCGTGATCTTGCCCGCTTCGCTGTCGCTCTCCTCGAGCATCCTGCTCACCATGGGGTGTGATGAGTTGAGATAGAGCCGCATGCTCCCGAGCACAGGCTCCGAGAGGTCGTCTGGTGACCAGTCGAGCCTCCACATCGCACGCGATGGGTGGTCGCTCCTTCCGGTCTTCTCGAAGTCACACACCTCCATTGGGAAGCGCGCGCCGCTGCCCTCGAGTCGGACCTTGATGGACTCGTCCCAGAGCGTGAGCCCGGGTCGCCACGGGGCTATCGGCGAGCGAACGGTCCTCTCGTAGGTGACGAGCTTGGTGTGGACGACGAGCGAACCCGCGAGCTCGTACCCATCCAGGTTCAGGCTCAGCGTCGACTCTCGATCCGCCGTGTGGGTGCGATCGAGGATCACAGGATCGGACGCCACTCGAATCGTGGTCGTCGAACAGATCCCGAGGGCGACCAGCGCGACCCGGGCCTGCGCGGGGAGCCGACACTCTGTGAGCACTCGTGGAACATCCACGCGCACGATGCGCGTCAACCCCAGGGGCGTGCCCGGAGCCCAGTCCACGAGGCGGTCCTCGACCCGGCTACGCATGGGATCGTTGAGGTCGTGCCATTCGCGGGTCTTGACGCAGTCGGGGGACGGTGTCCGGTACCTGTCTCTTATACACATCTGACGCTGCCGACGATCTACTCTGTGTAGAT
>OJDV01000502.1_pt1 | contig 13781 bp, 10 predicted proteins | sample 1592911 | NCBI WGS metagenome assembly OJDV01 (sample SAMN05416860, study PRJEB24817) | seawater metagenome | isolation source: Sea water | place: Canada:Atlantic | collected 2013-11 | reverse complement strand
ATTTCTGCCTGTCTCGTGGGCTCGGAGATGTGTATAAGAGACAGTCATAAAGCAGTAGTTTTTTTGTCTAAATACAATTTCAAATGAAGGATATTAAAATTGAGTCAACACTTACCGTTTACGATAACTTTAACGAGTTGCCTTCAGATATTGCTTCCTTAATGCAAAAAGCTATTGAAGCACGTAAAAAGGCTTATGCTCCATATTCAAACTTTTGTGTAGGTGCAGCAATTTTATTAGACAACAATCAAGTTGTAACTGGAAATAATCAAGAAAACGCATCTTACCCATCAGGTTTGTGTGCAGAGCGAACAGCAATTTATTATGCAGGATCTCAATATCCTGATGCCAAAATTGTAAAAATGGCTTTAACTGCAGGCTCACTAATCAATCAGACAATTACACCGATTCCTCCCTGTGGTGCATGCAGACAGGCTATTTCTGAATATGAAGTAAAACAAGAATCTCCTATTGAAATCTATTTTATGGGTGAAACAGGTAAGGTTGTAAAATCTAACTCGTTAGCAAATTTACTGCCATTAGGATTCGATAAAAGCGTTCTATAACGTTTTCGTAACAATTTTACGTTTTTCGGTTTTTTCGTTACTATCTAAAGTGTTACTTTTGTTATTCGTTTAAATAATTAACGTTACCAATGCAAAAAATCACAAAAGAAGTTTACCTTAAATGGTATGAAGACATGTTCTTCTGGAGAAAGTTTGAAGACAAGCTTGCTGCTGTATATATTCAACAGAAAGTAAGAGGGTTTCTTCACTTATACAATGGTCAAGAAGCTGTTCTAGCTGGAGCACTTCACGCAATGGACCTTACTAAGGATAAAATGATTACCGCATATAGAAACCACGTTCAGCCAATTGGAATGGGAGTTGATCCTAAACGTGTCATGGCAGAATTGTATGGCAAAGCTACAGGGACATCACAAGGTCTTGGTGGTTCTATGCATATCTTTTCAAAAGAACATCGTTTTTATGGTGGTCATGGTATTGTTGGAGGTCAAATACCTTTAGGTGCTGGAATGGCTTTTGGTGATAAATACCATAATATCGATGCAGTTACTTTATGTTGCTTTGGTGATGGAGCTGCTCGTCAAGGGTCACTTCATGAAACATTCAACATGGCTATGCTTTGGAAATTACCAGTAGTTTTCGTGTGTGAAAATAACGGCTATGCTATGGGAACGTCTGTAGAACGAACTGCTAATCACACAGAAATATGGAAATTAGGTTTGGGTTATGAAATGCCTTGTGGACCAGTTGATGGAATGAACCCAATCAAAGTCGCTGAAGCTTTTGACGAAGCGATCTCAAGAGCTAGACGTGGCGATGGACCAACATTTTTAGAATTGAAAACATATAGATATAGAGGGCATTCAATGTCTGATGCACAACACTATAGAACGAAAGATGAAGTTGCTGAGTACAAGAAAATAGATCCGATTACACAAGTCAAGGATATTATCTTAGAAAAGAAATATGCTACTGAAGATGAAATTAAAACCATCGATAAACGTGTAAAGAAACTAGTAAGTGAATGTGAGAAATTTGCAGAAGAATCACCTTATCCAGAAAAAAGTGTGATGTACGACGTCGTATACGAACAAGAAGATTATCCATTTATACAACACAAAATATAAGCTATGGCAGAAGTAATAAATATGCCGCGTTTGAGCGATACCATGGAAGAAGGAACTGTTGCTTCTTGGTTAAAAAAAGTAGGTGACAAAATTGAGGAAGGTGATATTTTAGCTGAAATTGAAACAGATAAAGCAACGATGGAGTTTGAATCTTTTAACGAAGGAACTTTACTTCATATTGGAATTCAAGAAGGAGAAACTGCTAAAGTAGATACACTTTTAGCGATTATTGGTGAAAAAGGTGAAGATATTACAGAATATTTAAACGGAAACACTTCAGAAGTTAAAACTGAAGAATCGGAATCTAAAGGTTCTGAGGAAAAAACTGAAGCTAATGTCATACAGGACGATAGCGAAGAATCGCAAGAATTACCCGAAGGTGTCATCGTAGTTTCAATGCCTCGTTTAAGTGATACGATGGAAGAAGGAACTGTTGCTACTTGGTTGAAAAAAGTAGGAGACAATGTTGATGAAGGAGATATTCTTGCTGAAATTGAAACGGATAAAGCAACGATGGAGTTTGAGTCATTCCAGTCAGGAACTTTATTACATATAGGATTACAAGAGGGTGAATCTGCAAAAGTAGATGCGCTTTTAGCTATTATAGGACCATCAGGAACTGATGTTTCAGGAATTGCTAAAAACTTCAAAGTAGCTAATTCAGCTTCCGAAGCAAAAAAAGAAGAAGCACCAAAGCAAGAAACAAAAATAGTTGAAGCTAAAAAGGAAACTCCAAAGGTTTCTAAACCAACTTCAAATAATAGTGTTAACGGAAGAGTATTTGTATCTCCTTTAGCTAAAAAAATCGCTGAAGAAAAAGGGATTAATTTAACTCAAGTTAAAGGCTCTGGTGAAAATGGAAGAATTGTTAAACGCGATATTGAGAACTTTACACCAGCAGCTCAATCGGCTTCAGTTGGTAAATTTGTGCCTACTGGTCAAGAAGATTTTGATGAGATACCAAACTCTAATATGCGTAAGGCTATTGCCAAAAACTTAGCGAAATCTAAATTCACTGCACCACATTATTATTTAAATGTGGAGTTTGATATGGAAAATGCAATGGCATTTAGAATTCAATATAATTCATTACCAGACACAAAAATTTCTTACAATGATATGATAGTTAAAGCTTGTGCTTTAGCTTTGAAAGAGCATCCGCAAGTTAATTCGCAATGGTTTGATGACAGAATGCAATTGAATAATCATGTGCATATTGGAGTTGCAGTGGCAGTACCTGACGGATTGTTAGTTCCTGTTGTGCGTTTTGCTAACGAGCAAAGTTTAACTCAAATTGGATCAGCTGTAAAAGAATATGCTGGAAAAGCTAGAAATAAAAAATTGTCTTTAGATGAAATGGAAGGCAGTACGTTTACTATTTCTAATTTAGGCATGTTTGGTATTGAAAGTTTTACTTCTATTATCAATCAACCAAATTCAGCAATTTTATCTGTTGGAGCAATTGTTGCAAAACCAGTTGTTAAAGACGGAAAGGTAGTTGCTGGACATACTATGAAATTAACATTGGCTTGCGACCATAGAACTGTAGATGGTGCAACAGGATCGCAATTTCTTCAAACATTGAAAGGATATATAGAAAATCCAGTGACGATGTTAGTCTAATTTTTATAAGCCTAGTCATTCTGAATTTGTTTCAGAAATTAAAATATTTAAAATCCTGTTTCATTTATTTGAAACAGGATTTTTTTATCTTTAAATCCTAATTAGAATCCTTCTATGAAATACATCTTGTCCTTATGTCTTTTACTACTGCTATTTTGTTGTAAAACAGGAAAAAAATCAGAATCAGAATCAGTTTCAATAACTACTCAAGAAATTAAAGAAATGGTTAGTTACTTGGCTTCAGATGACTTGCAAGGACGTTATGCAGGAAGTGAAGGTATTGATAAAGCAGCTTCTTTTATTGAGAATCAGTTTAAGTCTTTTGGTGTAAAACCATACTTTAAAACCTATAGAGATTCCTTTAAAATAAAAAATTTAGATGCTTTTAATGTTGTTGGTTTTATTGAAGGTACTGATAAATATTTAAAAAATGAGGTCATTATTTTAGGAGCGCATTACGATCATATTGGTTATGGAGATGGAATAAAAAAGCATGGTGGTAAGTTAACTGATTTGGATGTATTGGCAAATGGAGCAAATGATAATGCTTCAGGTACAGCAGCCGTTTTAGCTGTTGCAAAATATTTTTCAACTAAGAAAAATAATAAACGCAGTATCATGTTTGCACTGTTTTCAGCAGAAGAAATAGGCTTATTTGGTTCAAAACATTTAGCTGAAAAACTAAAAGCAGAAAACCTTAACTTGTATACAATGATTAATTTTGAGATGATAGGAGTTTCTTTTAAAGATAGAGACTATAAAGCTTTTATTTCAGGTTATGAATTGTCAAATATGGCATTAAAAATAAATGAATATGTAGATGGTAACCTTTTAGGGTTCTCAGATGTATCAAAAAAGCATAACTTGTTTATACGTTCGGACAATTATCCTTTTTATCAAGAATTTAATTCGCCATGTCAAACAATTTCGTCTTGTGATCTTACAAATTATGATTATTATCATCATGTAGATGATGAAACGAATGAACTAGACTATGAATTTATGGGAAGCTTAATTAATAAAACTAGTCTTGCTATTCAAAAAATGAGTAACACACCAACTAAAGAAATTGTAATGTATGAATCAGAGTAAAAATATTATAATTACAGGAACCAGTCGTGGTATTGGATTTGAATTAGTGCATTTGTTTGCCAATCAAGGTCATAATGTATTAGCATTATCTAGAAATGCAAAACCAGTCAGTAATCTTCATTTTGATAATATAACGTCTTTCTCATTTGATTTATGTAACGAAGACGATTATCAAAGAGTGACTCAGTTTATTAAAAATGAGTGGAAGCATGTAGACATTCTAATTAATAATGCTGGACTGTTACTAAATAAACCATTTGCAGAAACGTCATTTAAAGACTTTTCAAGAATATATGAAACTAATGTGTTTGGTGTTTCCGAAATGACGCGTATTGTCTTACCATATATGAAACATGATAGTCATGTTGTAACTATTAGTTCGATGGGAGGAATTCAAGGTAGCATGAAATTTCCTGGATTAGCAGCTTATAGTTCAAGTAAAGGAGCAGTGATCACACTTACGGAGTTATTAGCTGAAGAATATAAGGAAACTGGTCCGCAGTTTAATGTATTAGCTTTAGGAGCTGTACAAACTGAAATGTTAAAAGAAGCTTTTCCAGAGTATCAAGCTCCAACTACAGCAAAAGAAATGGCAGAATATATTCAGGATTTTTCTCTGAACGGAAATAAATACTATAACGGAAAAGTATTACAAGTTTCTAATTCTACACCATAATATGTCTAAATATAAGTGTGTTATCTTTGATTGCGATGGAGTTCTAGTTGATAGTGAGCCAATCGGAAATCAAGTTTTGGTTGATCTGGCTAACGAATTGGGAGCTAATATCGATTTAGATTACGCATATAAACATTTTAAAGGTGGAAAAATGCAATCTTGCGTTGATAAAATTTCAGTACTTATTAATCAACCAATGCCAGATGATTTTATAACCAGATATAGAAAAGAAAGTTTTGAAGCTTTTAAAGCTAATATCAAACCGGTTGAAGGTGTAACTGAATTAATTCATAGTCTTAAAACCCCTTATTGTGTAGCTTCAAGTGGACCAGAGGATAAAATCCGATTGAATCTAGAACTCACAGGATTGTTGCCTTATTTTGAAAATAATATCTTTAGTTGTTATACAATTCAAAAATGGAAACCAAGTCCTGCAGTGTTTATTTGGGCTGCTGAAACCTTAGGTTTTAAACCAGAAGAATGTATCGTTGTTGAAGATAGCTTGACAGGAGTCCAAGCTGCAAAAAATGGAGGCTTTGATGTTATTGGTTATGCGGCTCATGATTATAATAATGAATTAAAATCTGAGGCTACGTTTACTAGTAATAGTATGGAAGAAATTAGCAAGCTATTAATAGATTCTTAGAATTTACTTTTTATCATATTTGACCTCTAATTATTATCTTTATAAAAAATTGTTCCGTTGAAATTACTATTACATTTTCATAAGCATTATTTAGTTTTTGTGTTATACACGATGTGTTTTACTCAGCTATTAATTGCTCAAAATTTTGACCGTGTTGAAGCTGTTTCAGGATTTGGAAATTTAGAGAATAACAATGGTGTTGCAGTAGCTGATTATGATGGAGATTTTGATTTGGATGTTTTTGTAGTTGCTATAAAGCAAGATGTTGAAGGTGAAAGTACATCTGAAAGCAAACTCTTCAGAAATAATAATAACGGAAGTTTTACTGATGTTACTTTAGAATCTGGTCTCACCAATTTATATCCTTCAGATAATACAGAAGGATTCAATGGTTTAAGTGGTTTTAAGCATGGTGTGTCTTTTGGAGATTATGATAACGACGGTTTTCCAGATGTATTTTTCACACATTCTTTTAAGGCACAATTATTTCACAATGAAGGTGACGGAACGTTTCTAGAAGTAACCGAAACTGCAGGTTTCAATAGCTTAAATAGTTGCAGAAATACTGGTGCTACCTGGTTTGATTATAATAATGATGGTTTATTAGATATTTATGTTAGCGATTGGGATGAATGCGATAGTAATTCACTCTATGTCAATAATGGAGATGGAACATTTTCAAATGTTACCTCACAAACCAATATTCAATCCACGGAAGAATTAGCGAGTTATATAGCAGTTCCTTTTGATGTTAATAATGATGGTTGGATGGATTTATTTGTCAGTAACGATTTTAATGATCCTAACAGTTTGTTTATCAGTCAAAATGGAACAACATTCACTGATGAAGCTCCAACTTATGGTCTAGATAGCACGCTAGATGATATGGGAATTACATTCGGTGACTTTAATTTGGATGGTGCTTTTGATATTTTTATTACAGGTATTGACGAAAATGCATTACTCCAAAATGATGGTTCTAATAATTTTAATGAAGTGTCAGCTGCAAATAATATTTCTGAAACTGGTTGGTCTTGGGGAACACGATTTGCCGATTTCGATCTCGATGGAGACGAAGACTTAATCATTGTAAATGGTTACGTATTTGAAGATCGAACCACAGAAAACAACGTGTACTACAAAAACTTGGCTATTGAAGGTCAAACAGGTTTTGAAGATAATTCAAATGCTGTAGGGTTTAATGATTTAACTGTTAGTGTAGAGGCTGTCGATTTTGATTACGACAATGATGGTGATTTAGATGTATTCGTCACTAATTCAGATCAGAACTCATTTTTTTACGAAAACAAACTTTTAAATTTTGATGAACCAATAGCACAAAATTGGTTTAAAGTACTTCTTCAAGGAACAACATCTAATCGTGATGCCATTGGGACAACAGTAACTATTACCACAAATCTCGGAGAATTTAAACGATATTATACAGGTGTTGGATTTCTATCACAAAGCTTGCAAGCCGTTCATTTTGGGTTAGGGAATGAAAATATAATTACAGAATTGGAAATAAAATGGCCATCAGGATTGGTTGAAACCTATCAGAATTTAATTGCAAATACTCATGTTCTAGCTATTGAAAGTGGAGGAATTACGACCTTAAATATTCAGCCAAGTCAGAAAATATATGGATGTTTAGATGCAAATTCATGTTCTTATAATCCCAATGCAACCTTAGATGATGGTAGTTGTACCTATTTGCAATCCAATCAAATTTCAGGAAATACATCGTCCGGTTTTTTAGTTTCAGAATTGTATACATATCCTATCACTTCTGGTTCAACTGCGGTTTGGCAAGTGTCAGGAGGTGAGATTATTGAAGGACAAGGTGCAAGCACAGTTACCGTAAAATGGGGTTTAAATGAAACAGGAAATTTAACCGTTAGAGAAACCAATGGAACGTGTTTTAGTCTTGAAGAAGCTATTGAAGTATCATTAAATGTAAATGAAATTCCAGAAGATGTGTCTATAGCTAGAGTTTGGAATGAAGTGTTACTCCAAGCCATAAGAAATGATTTTGCGAGACCAACAGTACATGCGAGAAATTTATTTCATTCTAGTGTTGCAATGTATGATGCTTGGGCTATTTATGATGAAGAAGCTAGGCCTTATCTTATGGGTAATTCGATTAATGGTTTTAGCAGTTCACTTGAAGATTTTATTCCAATTGAAAGTATTGAAGCGTCGAGAAAAAAGGCAATTAGTTATGCGATGTATCGTTTGCTGAGTTATCGTTTTCAAAATTCTCCTAATGCTGAATCGTTACAACGTTTATTCGATTTAGTAATGGATCAATTAGGTTATAATACAGAAACAGCGACTTCTGTAGTTTACGAGTTTGGTAATGCTACAGCACTTGGAAATTATATAGCTGAAACTATTATTGCCTATGGCAATATTGATGGTTCCAGAGAACTTACACAATTTGATAATGCTTATTATCAATCAGTAAATTCTCCATTAGCACCAGCTATTCCAACTACAGTAGAAATGCAAGATCCTAACCGTTGGCAGCCTCTTAGTTTAGACACATATATTGATCAAAGTGGCAATCTCATTCCTGGTTCTTCTACAGGTTTTTTAGGTCCAGAATGGGGAAATGTATTGCCATTTGCTATGAGTGAAGGCGAAAGCGTAACTTATGATAGAGATGGAAATACCTTCAAAGTCTATAATGATCCAAGTGCTCCACCATATTTAAGCTTAACTGAAAATAATCCGTCTAGTGATTCCTATAAGTTAGGGTTTTCAATGGTGTCAATTTGGGGCTCACATCTTGATCCTAGTGATGGTGTTCTTTGGGATATTTCTCCAGGAGCTATTGGAAATACTAATATAAATGACTTTCCAACGGAGTATGAAGCATATCCAAATTTCTATAATATCATTGAAGGAGGAGATATTGGTACTGGTCATTCTCAAAATCCAATTACAGGACAATCTTACGAATCTAATGTAGTTCCGAGAGGAGATTATGCAAGAGTCTTAGCAGAATTTTGGGCTGATGGTCCAGATTCCGAAACACCTCCTGGACATTGGTTTACGATTTTAAACTATGTTAATGAGCATCCATTATTAGAAAAAAGATTTCAAGGAGAAGGTGAGATTTTAAACGATTTAGAATGGGATGTTAAATCCTATTTCATTTTAGGAGGAACAATGCATGATGCTGCTATTTCAGCGTGGAGTATAAAGGGATGGTATGATTATGTTAGACCAATTTCTGCTATTCGGCATATGGCACTTTTAGGTCAAAGTACAGATGAAACTTTAACTAGTTATAACATTGCTGGTATTCCTTTGTTGTTAGGATATGTTGAAGTTGTTGAGAGTGGAGATCCTCTTGTGGGAAGTGAAAATCAGCATTTAGGAAAGATAAAATTATACACATGGAGAGGCCCAGATTTTATCGATGACGAAGACATAGATGAAGCTGGTGTCGGTTGGATTTTAGCCGAAAATTGGTGGCCATATCAACGACCAACATTTGTAACTCCTCCATTTGCAGGTTTTGTTTCTGGTCATTCTACATTTTCACGAGCAGCTGCTGAGGTGCTTACTAAGATTACAGGAAGCGAATTTTTTCCTGGTGGAATAGGTGAGTTTACAGCAAAACAAAATGAATTCTTAGTCTTTGAAGAAGGTCCTTCAGTAGATGTTAAATTACAATGGGCAACGTATAGAGATGCTTCAGATCAAACAAGTTTGTCAAGAATTTGGGGAGGAATTCATCCACCAGCAGATGATGTTCCAGGAAGAATTATCGGCGAAAAAGTTGGTCTTAATGCTTTCAATTTTGCTGTGCCTTACTTTAATGGAGAAAGCAATAACGTTCAAGTTGAAAGTCAACTCGTGTTTCCAAATCCAGTCGTAGATTATGAAGTTTTTATTACCAATTCTAATGCATTAGATTCCTTTAGTTTGTTTGATATTAGAGGTCGGCAAATTGCAATTATTGATGCAGACTTTAATGAATTCAATAGAAGAACAAGACTTCAGTTTCCGAAAGATACATCTGAAGGCTTATATATTTTGAATGTTAATGGAAACTCAACAATGTTACTTTTCAAAAACTAATACCAGTTTATTACTTTTACTCAATGCAAGATGTACTTCAAGATTATATTCCTAATAAAGCAATCCCTCGGGTTTTAGAATTACTAAAACATGATAATCTTGCTGTAAAAGTAAAACAGGAACGTAAGACAAGACATGGAGATTATAAACGTTTACCTAACGGAAGGCATCAAATTACGGTTAATTCTAATTTAAATATATACAGATTTCTAATTACATTGATTCATGAAGTCGCACATTTTGAAGCCTATAATAGTTTCGGAAAGACAATCAAACCTCACGGAATTGAATGGAAAAGAACATTTCAACACTTAATGTTACCGTTTTTGAATCCTGAAATATTTCCTATAGAGATTTTACCCTTATTAGCTAAACATTTTAAGAATCCAAAGGCGTCTAGCGATACAGATATTCAACTCGCCTATGCATTAAAGCAATTTGATGCTCCAAACGATAAAACCTTTATATTTGAATTACCTTTGCATAGCACATTTAAAATGTACAACGGTCGTGTGTTTAAAATAGGCACAAAACGACGAACTAGATACGAATGTATAGAGATTAACTCAGGACGAATGTATTTGTTTAATCCAAATGCTGAAGTAGAATTATTAAAAGATTAAGATGAATAAAAATTATTACGCCATACTAATGGCAGGAGGAGTAGGATCAAGATTTTGGCCTGTAAGTACACAAGATTTTCCAAAGCAATTTCACGATATGTTAGGAACAGGTGATACATTAATTCAGAAGACTTTTAATCGACTGGCAAATTTAATTCCTAAAGAAAATATCTTCATTTTAACTAATGAACGTTATAATGATTTAGTGTTTGAGCAATTACCTGAAGTTACTAAACGACAAGTGGTTTTAGAACCAGCAATGCGAAATACTGCACCTTGTATTCTGTATGCAGCACTAAAAATTCAAAAAGAAAATGAAGATGCAGTTATGATTGTTGCTCCCAGTGATCATTGGATAGAAGATGAAAAAGCTTTTACTGACAATGTTCAACAAGCCTTTGATTTCTGTTCTAAGAATGATACGTTGATGACTTTAGGGATTCAACCAACGTTTCCAAATACAGGTTATGGTTATATCGAATTTGATAAATCAAATTCTTCAAATATTAAGTCGGTTAATCAATTTCGTGAAAAACCAGATTATGAAACGGCGAAACAGTTTATTGCTCAAGGAAATTTTTTGTGGAATGCAGGTATTTTTATGTGGAGTGTGTCTAGCGTAGTAAATGCATATAAGAAAAATCAGCCTAATTTATATCAACTCTTCGAAAAAGGAATAGAGGTTTACAATACAGATTTTGAAGATGATTTTATAAGAGATAATTATGGTAAAGCTGAAAATATCTCTGTGGATTATGCCATAATGGAATCTTCTAAAAATGTATATGTGATTCCAGCAACTTTTGATTGGAACGATTTAGGAACTTGGGGAAGTCTTTACGATAAACTTGATAAAGATGAAAACAACAATGCTGTGGTTAATGCCAGAACTTTAACTGAGGATGCATCAGGAAATATGATTCGTACAAAATCAGATAAAATTGTAGTTGTTGATGGCTTGCAAGATTACATTATTGTAGATAAAGACGAAGTTTTGCTTATCTTTCCAAAGACAAAAGAGCAAGATATTAAAAAAGTACTCCAAAAAGTGAAATCAACTTTTGGAGAACATAACGGATAAATATGAGTGACGAGAATAAATTCGATTTCTCAGAAGAAGAGATTAAAAAAGACGCAGCAGTAGAGCAAAGCAAGGAAGCTGTAAAGCAAGATGCTAAAGGTTTATGGGTAAGTATAAAAACGTTTTTAAATGAACTTTTAGATTTTAGAGATGATACAGATAGAGATGCAACTATTACTGCAATAAAAGGTGATGTTTCTTTTAAAGGAGCAACAGCTTGGATTTTAGTATGCTCAATAATGGTGGCTTCTGTTGGTTTAAATGCCAATTCTACAGCAGTTGTTATTGGAGCCATGTTAATCTCACCATTAATGGGTCCAATACTTGGAATCGGAATGGCAATTGCAATTAATGATATTGATACGTTGAAACGCTCGCTTATCAATTTGGCTACAATGATTGTTTTGAGTTTATTGACTGCATTTTTATTTTTCAAATTTTTCCCACTTGGAAACCAAGAAACTTCTGAACTTCTTGGTAGAGTAAAGCCAGATATAAGGGATGTGTTAATTGCCTTTTTTGGTGGTCTTGCCTTAATTATTGCTCGTACTAAAAAAGGAACTATTGCATCTGTAATTTTTGGTGTAGCTATTGCTACTGCCTTAATGCCGCCATTGTGTACAGCTGGATATAGCTTAGCTGATGGTAATTGGTCATATTTCTTAGGAGCAATGAATTTGTTTACTATCAATACTATATTTATTGCTTTAGCTACGTTTATAGTTTTAAAAGTATTGAGATTTCCAATGCTTAAATATGCTAATTCAGCTAAACGAAGAAGAATTGCCAATTTTGCAGCTTTGGTTGCAGTACTTGTTATGATTTATCCAACAATAACGTTTATAAAAGTATTAAAGGACAGTGGACTAGAAAATGATTATGATAGTTTTATTGCTGATGAGGTTAAGTCTAATCGTGAGCTTTGGTTTCAAAGCGCAACACCAAATTATGAAGAGAAAACTATTGCGTTATATTTTAACGGAGAAGTACCAGATGCCACTGTTGCAGATTTAAATAATGAGATAAAGAAGTATGAAAAGATTAAAGATTTTAAATTAGATATTAAGGGAAATAAGAATAGAGGCTTTGATAAAATTGTTGATGCTTACGATAGAGCTATACGAGATTTAGATCAAAAAGATTTAATAATTACTGGGCTTCAAAAGCAAGTTGAAGAGCTTCAAGTTGGTATCACCAATTTGAATAAGCAGATAGAGTCTAAAAATGCTACAAGTAATTCGGTTTCCTTTACCAATTTATCTCGTGATGCAAAAGTGAGATTTAACGATTTAGAATTTTTTGGATATTCTAAAATGTTGGAATCTAAAGACTTTATTAATATAGATACTGTTACTATTGCTAATGTAAGGTGGAAAGTTTCGCTTACTGATAGTGTTGTCTTAAATAGAGAAAGGAATTTACAAGACTGGTTGCAGAAAGAACTTCAAGTGGATACTATTGTAATACGGAGAAATTAAATAAATTAGTTTTCTTCTAAATACATTTTGCGTACTTTTTTGAACAATTCAGAAGAATAAACAAAATCTGTAACAACTTCATTGTCAGTTTTGAAAATGTTGTCTTTAGAGCCTTCCCAAGCTTTAAGTCCATCCTTTAAGAAGACGATTTTTTCTCCAATTTCCATTACAGAATTCATGTCATGAGAGTTAATTACAGTTGTAATATTGTATTCATCAGTAATCTCTTGAATTAAGTTGTCTATTACAATCGCTGTTTTTGGGTCTAATCCAGAGTTAGGTTCGTCACAAAATAAATATTTAGGATTGTTTACAATAGCTCTGGCAATAGCAACGCGTTTCTGCATGCCTCCAGAAGCTTCACTTGGCATTTTATGGTGAGCATCAGGCAGGTTTACTCTATTAAGTACAAAATCCACACGATCTTGCATTTCACTTTTGCTTTGCTTTGTAAACATTCGTAATGGAAACATCACATTTTCTGCAATAGTCATAGAATCAAAGAGTGCACTACCTTGAAATACCATTCCCATTTTGGCTCTTAAATTTCGTTTTTCATTATCACTAAGTTCTGAATATATTTTTCCATCATAAGAAATGGTTCCAGATTCTGGTGTAAATAAACCTAATAAGCATTTTAAAAAAACGGTTTTTCCAGACCCGCTTTGCCCAATAACTAAACTGGTTTTTCCTTTTTCAAAAGAGGTGCTAATACCTTTTAAAATATGAGCATCTCCAAATGACTTTTCTATGTTTTTTACTTCTATCATTAACTTAAAAGCATTTGGGTTACTGTCTCTTATACACATCTCCGAG
>OJDV01000501.1_pt1 | contig 13811 bp, 15 predicted proteins | sample 1592911 | NCBI WGS metagenome assembly OJDV01 (sample SAMN05416860, study PRJEB24817) | seawater metagenome | isolation source: Sea water | place: Canada:Atlantic | collected 2013-11 | reverse complement strand
GTAGATCGTCGGCAGCGTCAGATGTGTATAAGAGACAGGTTTTGTAAAAGCTTGTTTAGCTCAGAAAAAATTAAATCTCTTAAAATAGTCCACTTAGGGTCTTTTGAATTTAATAAATCTATAGTTTTAAGAGAATTATACAGTTCTTCCTTCTTTTCTTGTTTTGCTATTTTTAATAAATAGTCATCAGAAATTGAGAAGGTCATCACTTCAAAATTAGCATCGCTAACTGCATTTATTTCAGAACCAGGTGAATAAATGATAACTGAATTTGGAGGAACCTTATAATTTCTCCAATAAAGTTTTATCTCATTAACAAATGCAAAAGTCCAAATACCTTCTGGTGAAAAACCTTCTTGTTTTACTTTTTTATTAAATTTTGCATAACCAAGTTGTAAGTCATGGATGATGTATTGTTTTATATCTGCCAGAAAAAATCCCGGTTCTATTTGCAAAAAATGCATGTTCCAACTTTCTATGATCTTAACAAAATCAAACAAAGTAATCTCTGAAAACGAAAATGCAATGGGTTTAGTTTCTGGCATCATCCCTCAAAGTTGCGGATTTTTGATATAAAAGAAAAATTAATCCACCTATTTTTGCATTGAATTGCTAAAACTAATTCTAAAAACTACTAAAAATGAAAAAATTAAAATTTGCGTTAGCCATCGGTCTATTCCTTTTAGGATTGATGCCTGTTATTGCACAAAAAGCTCACATCATCCATGATGCAGAACAAGCTATTTTACAAGAACAATATGGAGACCAATGGGCTGCACAGGATAAAGAAATCAATAAAAAATTGGCTGCCTTAGAAAAAAAGTTTGGTAAAAAACCAAACATCATTCATATTATGTGGGATGATAATAGTTTTGGAGAGGTAGGAATTAAAGCTTTTAACAAAATTAGAGGATTTGACACTCCAAGATTAAACAAAATGGGAGAAGATGGAATTGTATTTACAAGAATGTATACAGAGCCATCTTGTACTCCTACTCGTGCCGCTGCTTTAACGGGGCGTTTGGCAGTTCGAAGTGGAATGCACACGGTATCTTTTCCTCCTGAGGGAGCTGGACTGCCTGCAGAAGAGGTAACCATAGCAGAAATCTTATCTGAAGCTGGTTATAATACCGCTTTTGTAGCAAAAGCCCACCAAGGAGATATTGAAGAATCTTATATGCATAATCAAGGGTTTGATGAAGCTACCTTCTCTATGTACAATCAATTTCCACCTGCTATGTGGCATGAAGAAGGGCAAAATGCCAATGCTACCATTGGATTTGAAAAAGACATGACTGAAAAAAAATACCTAGTAGATGAAACATGGCGTCCGTATGGTTACATCATGGATATTGAAGGTAAAAAAGGAGGAAAGGCTAGAGAAACATTACCTCCGTCTTTAGAAAACTATCGAAAAACAAATATAATTCATCAAGAGAAAGCTTTAGATTATATCACTCGTAAAGCTGATGATGAAAACCCATTCTATTTAGCTTATTGGCCAAATGTGTATGATTTAATGAGAGTAGGCCAGGAAACAACCACAAGCAACAGTACACCATTTGCTCAAAATATGGAGCTTTTGGACCAATATATTGGTCAAATTCTTGACTTATTAGAAGAAAAAGGAATTTCAGAAAATACGCTAGTAATTGCTATGGCTGATAATGGTCCAATGGAAGAACTAGCTGGCGCAATGTACCAAAACGTTTTTAACGGTGGAAAAGGCAGTTATAAAGAAGGTGGTATTCGTGTTGCAGCATTTGCTGAATGGCCTGGAATGATTGAAAAAGGTCAATATGTTGGTGATATGATCACAGTACATGATTTGTTTACAACATTTGCGAAAATTGGAGGAGGTACAAAGTACATTCCTACTGACAGAATAATTGATGGAATTGACCAAACAGCGGTATTTTTAGAAGGTGATGGTAACAGTCGTCGTGATTATTATCATATTTATACAGGACCAGCTCATGCTGCAACCATCAAGCAACAATACAAACGTGTTTGGATTGGTGACCGTCCTGGTTTGGTTAAAAATAACTTCTTTGATTTATATCAAGATCCACGTGAAATGAGAGGTATGATGGCTCAATTTCTTTGGGCTTGGGGTCCTTTTGATATGGTGAAGAAAAGACATGATGCTATGAATGCAAAATATCCTTTTACACCTACGCGTCATGGAGTTCCGTTTGAGGGTATTGAAAATCTTCGCCCAGAAAGTGTTCAGTTTCAACAAACAGTAAAAAACACTATGAATACTGGAAAATAAATTAATATTTTAGTAAAAGAAAAAATATTAAACAGCTATCATAACACAAATTATGATAGCTGTTTTAAATATAATTAATATGAAACATCTAACTTGTTTATTTGTATTACTTGTTCTTCCATTATTTTCTTTTTCACAAAATGAAAAGGAAAACGATAAAGAAGAATTGGCAAAATTAAATAGAGAATTAGACAATCCCTTAGCTAAATATTGGTCTTTAGTATTGCAAGAAAATTTATCTATTAATCAAGGAGATGCTGTAGATGGAAGTGTTACCTCAAATACTTTCTTTTTTCAACCTGCATTGCCAATACCCTTTGGCAATAATTTAGTTTTTACGGCGCGGCCTGTATTTCCGATAGTTACACAACCTAATTTTACTTTAGATCCTAGTGGAGATAAAAAAGTAACTGGGTTTGGAGACATACAAATGGCAGCACTGATAGGCCCAGGTAATGCGAAAGGCTGGGTATGGGGAGCAGGTGCTACATTTGTGTTTCCAACCGCAAGTGATCAAAATATTGGGCAAGGTAAATACCAATTAGGACCTACAGCCATGTTATTTCATATAGGTGAAAAATGGAATAAAGGGATTTTTATACAACATTGGTGGTCCTATGCTGGACATGAGGATCGAAATGAAGTTGTGATCACCGACATACAATACGTTTTAAGAAAAAATTTAAAAGGAGCTTCTATTGGTATGGGACCTACTTTACGTATTGATTGGACAAAAGATTTTGATCAAGGAGTAACCATCCCAATTGGTTTGGGCTATACTAAAACGATACGTGTTGGAAAAACTCCTGTTAAATTTCGTGTAGAACCTCAATACAGCATTATAAGACCGGATAATTATGGAAATGTTTGGAACATTAGACTTCAAATAGCTCCTATAATAAAGAGTCCTTTTTTAGATAAACAATAAACCTATGAATCGAATTAACTATATTTTAATTACAATCGCACTTTTATTTTCTGTTTCTTTAATAGGGCAAGAGCCTCATGAGGAAGAAACTCACGAATTCAAACATTTTAGAGTAGCCGCTGCAATTGGACATGCTTATATACCAGAAGCAAAAACAGATACTGATACTTTTTTACTAATCCCTACTTTTGGATTGGATCTTCAATATTGGTTCAATCCAAAATGGGGTATTGCGCTTAAAAATGATATCGAAATAGCAGATTATATTGTAGAAGGAAATGATGGAGAAAATAATGAAATAGCTCGTGAATACCCTATAATTGTTGCTATTCCTGTATTGTTTAGCCCATGGGAAAATAGAGGTTTTAACTTTATCCTAGGCCCAGGTATTGAATTTGAAGACCATGAAGATTTTTTCGTCATTAGAGTTGGTTTTGGATCTGAATTTGAAATTGGTAATCATTGGGATTTTTCTCCTGAATTAATTTATGATTTAAAAAACGGTCATATAAACTCCTTAACTTTGGCTTTTGGTATCGGTAAAAGATTTTAAAAAAATTAAAACAAAAAACATGAATAAACAATCTATTTTTTCACTACTTCTAATCTTCTTTTCATTAATAGCATTTGCACAAGACACTCAAGAAACAATATCATCTGAAGATGCTGAGGCAGCAGCTTTAGCAAAAGCTACACAAAACCCTTTAGCAGCAATGTATAGTTTGCCTTTTCAAAACAATACCACTTTTGGTTTTGAGCCCAACAATACAAGTCAAAATGTTTTAAACATTCAGCCAGTTATTCCCGTAAAATTAAGTGAGGGTATCAATTTAATTAATCGAATTATTATTCCTGTAGTGACTCAACCTCAAAGTTTTGAAGATCCATCTTCTTCAACTACTGGAGTTGGAGACATTAGTTATACGGCATGGTTCTCCCCTAGCAAAGACTCAAAAATAATTTGGGGAGCAGGACCCGCATTACAAATCCCGACTGGATCTGATCCCGATGATTTTGGATCAAGAGAATTTGGTGTGGGACCCTCAGTAGTAGCCTTGACCATAATAGATAAATGGGTTGCAGGTATCGTTGTAAATAATGTTTGGACCTTTGGAGATTTAGAAGAGAATAAATTCTTATTTCAATATTTTGTAAATTATAATTTACCAAATGCGGTTTATGTTGTTTCTGCTCCAATAATGACTTCTAACTGGAATGCACCTGATGGTGAACAATGGATTGTCCCTTTTGGCGGCGGTATTGGGAAAGTATTTAAACTAGGGAAACAGCCTATTAATGTAAACGCTCAAGGTTATTATAATGCAGTTAAACCAGCAGGCTGGGGTGAATGGCAAATGAGAGTACAAGTGCAATTATTATTTCCTGTTAAACCTAAAAAGAAATAAAATATATTTCAAATTAAAAAAACCGTTAATTTTATAATTAACGGTTTTTTATTGATCCTTTTTGAAGGAATACTGTCGATAAATTATTCTTTAATATTTTCCTTTATCCAAATCATACATTCTTTAAAATCCTCAAATAATTGCTCTTTTGAAATTAAATCTGGAATAATATCGATACGTTCCATCATATATTGAGGTTGTTCTAAGGTATTTACAAACAATACTGTTTTTCCTTCATTTACTAAATCAATTAAAACCTCTTCCATCACATATAATCCAGATTGGTCCATATATTGCATACGCCCCATTCTAACAATAACCGTAGTTGCATCCTCAGGGATTTGTTTTGCTAATGCTTGAAAATCACTCGTAGAACCAAAAAACAAAGGTCCTTTTACATGCTTAATAAATATTTTTTCTTTTAGCGCTTCAGGAATTCCTATCTCATCAGCCCAAGCCTCTTCCTTTAAGGATTTTACATCCGATCGCTGTGCTGAGATATCTCCAATTTTTTTCATAAACATCAGTGAAGATATTACCAAGCCAATACCTACAGCATAAACCAAATTCCATATTGATGATAAAATTAATACTACGAGCATAATTGCTACTTCAGATTTCGGGATGTATGGGATTGCTTTTAAGCCCTTATAATCCATTACTCCAATACCAACGGTAATTAATATACCTGCTAAAACTGCTGCTGGAATTTTTGAAGCAACAGGACCTAAAGCCAATAATATAACAAGTAGCAACACCCCTGCAACCATTCCAGATAAACGGGTTTTACCACCAGCATTTATATTTACTACAGTTCTAATAGTAGCACCTGCACCTGGAATTCCACCAAATATGGCAGCAATACTATTACCAATACCTTGACCAATTAATTCTTTATTAGGTTTATGTTTTGTTTTTGTCATATTATCGGCCACCACAGAAGTTAATAGTGAGTCAATTGCACCTAATAAAGCAAGCGTTAATGCTGTAAATATATAGGGGGTTACAGAACTTAAACTAAACTCCGTAAACATTTCTAATTTTGGAATTGGCAGTCCACTAGGAATTTCTTCAATAGGTCGATAATCCAAGCCAAAACCTACTGCGATTCCACTCATGACAAACAAGGCAACCAAAGTACTTGGTATTACAGTAGTGATACGTTTGAACCCGTAAATTATAAAAATGGTTCCTAAGGCTAATATTAATTCTAACCAGTTAATATTATTTAAGGCATTTGGTAAAGCTTTAAATGTCCCTATTACCCCTGAAGCCTCCTTACCAGCAAGCGTTTTAGATTCAGTATTTATTTGTTCAACAGTAATATGTTCAGCTCTTTCAATGGTTTCTTTAAAGTCTTCTAAAACTAAGATTCCTTCTTCAGCCTCTTCCAATAATATATTTTCTAAAATTAATTCTTCAGCCTCTGGTTTAAATTGTTCCACAAATGCTGCGTCTTCTTTAGGGTAATAACCTACTGCAGGCAATATTTGTGTTATTAAAATGATAACTCCAATGGCAGTCATAAAACCCGATACTACTGGGTAAGGAATGTATTTAATGTATTTTCCTAAACCCAATAATCCCAAACCAACTTGCATTATCCCTGCTAATAAAAACACTGTTAAAATAGCTGGTAATGCTTTCTCGACATTTCCTTCGAATGCGGCTAAAATACCAGCGATTACAACCATACTCACCGCTGTCATAGGGGCAGTCGGTCCCGATATTTGAGTATTAGTTCCGCCAAAAAGTGCAGCGAAAAAACTAATAAAAATGGCACCATACAGACCTGCACTAGGGCCCAATCCTGAGCTCACTCCAAAAGCTAAAGCCAAGGGCAATGCTACAATACCAGCTGTTATACCCCCAAATAAATCCCCTTTAAAGTGCTTGAAATTAAATAAATTCTTCATAATTCTAATTTAGACTGTGTAAATATAGTAAGTAATACATTTTATAAAAACTTTGAATTCAATTTTTATATATTTTTATCATTTGAGGTTCTAATTTCAATATTTAAGTCTTCATAAAAAAAATCGATGCTACCATAAATTTTTAAACACTAATTTTCTTCTTAAAAATATTGAAAATAGCATATATTTGCTCATTATTTAGATTTAATCTATATAGATGATAAAAGTAAGCGATACAGCAAAGACAAAAATCTCCCAATTAATGACCGAAGGTGGCTTTAATGTTGGTGATGATTTTGTAAGAGTAGGAGTTAAAAGTGGTGGATGTTCTGGGTTATCCTATGAACTAGACTTCGACAAACTTAAAAATGAAAACGATAAACTTTTTGAAGACAATAAAGTTAAAATTATTGTAGACAAAAAGAGTTTTTTATATTTAATTGGAACTACTCTAGAATATAGTGGAGGCCTTAATGGAAAAGGGTTTGTTTTTAATAATCCCAACGCAAATAGAACTTGTGGTTGTGGTGAAAGTTTTTCTTTATAGATAAATTGAAAAGGAATTATGGCGAAATTTACTGAAGACGATTTAAAAAAAGACCTTGAAACCAAGGAATACGAATACGGGTTTTATACCGATATAGAATCTGAAACATTCCCTGTTGGTTTAAATGAAGATATTGTTAGAGCAATTTCTAAGAAAAAAGAAGAACCTCAATGGATGACCGATTGGAGGCTAGAAGCTTTTAAAGTCTGGAAAGAAATGACTGAGCCAGAATGGGCAAATGTTAATTACAAAAAACCAGATTTTCAATCTATAGCCTATTACTCTGCTCCTGTAGCTATTGATCCTAATAAAACATTAGATGACGTAGATCCCGATCTTTTAGCTATGTATAAAAAGTTAGGTATTTCGGTAGATGAGCAAAAGAAAATGAATAATGTAGCTATGGATATTGTGGTAGATTCTGTTTCTGTTGCAACGACATTTAAAAAGACATTGGCTGAAAAAGGCATTATTTTTATGAGTATTTCGGAAGCTATTAAAGAGCACCCAGAGCTTGTAAAAAAATATATTGGTACGATTGTACCAACAAAAGATAATTTTTATGCAGCTTTAAATTCGGCTGTATTTAGTGATGGTTCATTTTGTTACATTCCAAAAGGAGTAAGATGTCCTATGGAACTTTCTACTTATTTTAGAATCAACCAAGCAGGAACTGGACAATTTGAAAGAACTTTACTTATCGCAGACGAAGGTAGTTACGTAAGTTACTTAGAAGGTTGTACAGCACCAAGTAGAGATGAAAACCAATTACATGCAGCAGTTGTTGAATTAATTGCTATGGATGATGCTGAAATAAAATACTCAACTGTACAAAATTGGTATCCAGGAAATGCTGAAGGTAAAGGTGGAGTTTACAATTTTGTTACTAAAAGAGGCCTTTGCGAGAAAAACGCAAAAATCTCTTGGACGCAAGTTGAAACAGGTTCTGCTGTAACATGGAAATATCCCTCTTGTATTCTAAAAGGAGATAACTCAGTAGGTGAATTTTATTCTATAGCAGTAACTAACAATTTTCAACAAGCCGATACGGGAACAAAAATGATACACCTTGGTAAAAACACCAAGAGCACCATTATTTCAAAAGGAATATCCGCAGGAAAATCTCAAAACAGTTATCGTGGATTGGTGAAAATCAATAAAAACGCCACAAACGCTCGTAATTTTTCTCAATGTGATTCTCTTTTAATGGGGAATGAATGTGGAGCTCATACCTTCCCATACATTGAAGTTAAAAACAAATCGGCGCAAATAGAACACGAAGCTACTACCAGTAAAATTGGAGAAGACCAAATTTTTTATTGCAATCAAAGAGGAATCGAAACTGAAAAAGCAATTGCTCTAATTGTAAATGGTTTTAGTAAAGAAGTATTAAATAAGCTTCCTATGGAATTTGCTGTAGAAGCTCAGAAATTATTAGAAATAAGTCTTGAAGGCTCAGTTGGATAATTAAAAAAATGAAAATGAAAAAAATAGTATTTATCGCTTTCCTATCAATGGTGATGTTTTCTTGTAAAAACAACGAAGAAAAAGCACCAAAAACTGTTTCAGAGGGAGTTGAAATAAATGTTACAGAAGATAAAATATTTAAAGGAGACTTTATTTATTTAGCGGATGCTGCAGTGTTAAAAGGAGAGAAATTTATTTATGGGGTTACTCTTAACGAAATGGCAACAGAACTTTCCAACAAAGTGAAATCTGTTAAAGAATCTGAATTTGACATGGTACCCGTTGCTGTAAAAGGAATCATTTCTCCAAAACCAGAAGGTCAAGAAGGTTGGGATGAAATTATAACAATAACAGAAATTGTAATGGTTGGAAATAAGCCATCAAAAATTGATATTAAAATAGAAGAAAAGAAAGAATAGCTATGCTGCAAATTAAAGATTTACACGCAGGTGTAGAAAACAAAGATATTTTAAAAGGAATTAATTTAACTATTAATCCTGGAGAAGTACACGCAATAATGGGGCCTAATGGTTCTGGAAAAAGTACCCTATCATCAGTAATTTCTGGGAATGAAAATTTTGAAGTAACTAAAGGATCGGTCACTTTCTTAAATGAAGATATTTCTGAGCTAAATCCTGAAGAAAGAGCTCATAAAGGAGTGTTTTTATCTTTTCAATATCCAGTGGAAATTCCTGGCGTATCCGTTACCAATTTTATTAAAACGGCTATCAACGAAAACCGAAAAGCAAAAGGTTTGGATGATATGCCTGCTTCAGAAATGTTGAAATTGATAAAATCGAAAGCTGATTTATTAGAAATTGATAGAAAATTTTTATCTCGTTCTTTAAATGAAGGATTTTCTGGTGGAGAGAAAAAGCGTAATGAAATTTTTCAAATGGCGATGCTAGATCCAAAACTAGCGATCCTTGATGAAACGGATTCTGGACTGGATATCGATGCTTTAAAAGTAGTTGCAAACGGTGTAAACAAATTAAAAAGTAAAGACAACGCAGTGATTATTATTACTCACTATCAGCGTTTGTTAGATTATATTATTCCTGATTTTGTTCACGTATTAATCGATGGAAAGATTGTAAAATCTGGTTCCAAAGAATTGGCACATGAGCTTGAAGAAAAAGGATACGATTGGATTAAAGAAGAATTAGTTTAAAATAATATTTCTGCATTTGCAGTTGAACAAATATGGGTTTAAAAGATAAATTGGTTTCGTCTTACCTTGCTTTCGATGATCATTTGGGAGATGATTCCCCAATACACGACATTCGAAAAAAAGCAATTCATACTTTTGAAGAAAAAGGATTTCCTACCAAAAAAGATGAGGACTGGAAATACACTTCATTAAATTCTATTATTAATAAAGATTATAGCATTTTCCCTAAAGGAGATCAGGAGATCAAATTTAAAAAGGTTAGGCAGTATTTTTTATATGAAATAGATTCTTATAAAGTTGTATTTATCGATGGAGTATACAGCTCTTTTTTATCAGAAACTACTCATGATGGATTGGACGTTTGCTTACTTTCATCTGTTATGTCAAAGCCAAAATACAAGGCCATAATTGAAGCTTATTACAATAAGATTACTTCAAATGATGGTATTACCTCTTTAAATACTGCTTTTGCAAAAGAAGGTGCTTATATCAATATTCCAAAGAATAAAGAAGTAGACAAACCTATTGAAATTATTAATTTTTCAACAGGAAGCGAAGCTGCTTTAATGATGCAACCCCGTAATTTAATTATTGTAGGCGAAAATGCTCACGTTCAAATAATAGAAAGACATCAAAGTCTTACTGACAATTCTGTATTCACGAATTCAACAACCGAAATTTTTGCTGAAAAACGTGCCTATTTAGATTACTATAAAATACAGAATGACAAAGAAAACGCTTCGTTAATTGACAATACTTTTATCCACCAAGAAGAGAATAGTAATTGTAATGTTCATACCTTTTCTTTAGGTGGAAAATTAACTCGTAACAACCTTAATTTTACTCAAAATGGGGAGCATTGTGACTCTACTTTAAAAGGAGTTACTATTTTAAAGGACAAACAACACGTAGACCACAATACTTTAGTAAATCATATTTCTCCTAATTGCGAAAGTCATCAAGATTATAAAGGTCTTTATGCAGATTCTTCAACAGGAGTATTCAACGGAAAAGTGGTAGTTGAAAAACAAGCTCAAAAAATTAATGCATTTCAGCAAAACAACAACATTTTAATTGATGACAATGCTACTGTAAATGCAAAGCCACAACTTGAAATTTTTGCGGACGATGTAAAATGTTCTCACGGTTGTACCATTGGACAATTTGATGAAGATGCATTGTTTTATTTACGTACAAGAGGAATTGGTTTAAAGGAAGCACAAGCATTATTAATGTATGCTTTTGCAAATACTGTTTTAGAAACCGTGAAAATTCCTGAATTAAAAAGACGTATCAATAAACTCATCGCAAAAAAAATTGGAGTGAATATTGGATTTGATATTTAACTCTAATGAGATTATGGAATTTGATGTTCAAAAAATAAGATTAGATTTTCCCATACTTTCACGAAAGGTTAATGGACATCCTCTAGTTTATTTTGATAATGCGGCTACTTCTCAAAAACCTCAAATTGTTATTGATAGTATCGTAGATTATTATTCCAATTACAATTCAAATATCCATCGTGGAGTACATTCTCTTTCTCAGGAAGCAACAGATGTATATGAACTGGCTCGAAAGAAAATTAAAAAACACTTTAATGCCTCTTATGATCACGAAATAATTTTCACCTCTGGAACCACTCACGGCATCAATATGGTTGCTTCTGGTTTTTCAAAGCTTATACACAGTGGTGACGAAATAATGGTTTCAGCTATGGAGCATCATTCAAATATTGTTCCTTGGCAAATGCTTTGTGAGAATACTGGTGCTGTTTTAAAAGTAATTCCTATAAATGAACAAGGAGAATTAATTCTTTCAGAATTTGAAAAATTGATTTCAAAAAATACCAAATTAATTTTTGTAAATCACGTTTCTAATGCATTAGGAACCATCAATCCAATTAAATACATTATTGACAAAGCACATGAAAATGGAGCGGCTGTTTTGATTGATGGAGCTCAAGCAACATCACATTTCATCCCTGATTTTCAAGAATTAGATGTAGATTTTTATGTTACATCTGCACATAAAATGTGCGGCCCTACAGGTGTAGGATTTCTTTACGGAAAAGAAGAATGGCTGAATAAACTTCCTCCTTATCAAGGTGGTGGTGAAATGATAAAACAGGTTACGTTCGAAAAAACAACCTATGCAGATTTACCACATAAATTTGAAGCTGGAACACCAAACATTGCTGGCGGAATTGCATTCGGAGTTGCTGTTGATTATTTAAACTCGGTAGGTCTGAATGATATCGAAACCTATGAAAATGATTTGCTGGTTTATGCAACAGAGGAACTAATGAAGATTGAAGGAATGAAGATCTATGGCACCTCTAAATCTAAAACTGCAGTAATTTCATTTAATATCGGCACTATTCATCCTTATGATATTGGTACTATTATTGATAAATTAGGAGTAGCAGTAAGAACTGGACACCATTGTACTCAACCCATAATGGATTTTTACAAGATTCCGGGAACAGTTAGAGCGTCCTTCGCATTTTATAATACAAAACAAGAAATTGATATTTTTATTGAGGCTGTAAAAAAAGCTAAAATGATGTTATCTTAAATAAACTAATATGAAGTACACTATCACATTAAGCATTCTATTATTTTCATTAATAATCACCTCTTGTAAAGAGACAAAAAAAACGATAGAAGCTCCAACTAACGAAATTTCCTCTGGAAAATATGAAATCATAAGTCTAAACGGAAGCGAGTTAGCACGTAAGTTAAATTTCACCCTAGAAACTTCAGAAAGTAAAATATCTGGAAAAACAGATTGTAATAGTTACTTTGGAGCCTTTGCAGCAACAAACCAATCGGAAATTAAGATAGGACCCTTGGCTTCTACTGAAATGTATTGCGAAGAAAATGTAATGAAAGTAGAAACGGATTTATTTAAAGCATACAATAATGCTAAAACTTATAGTTTCGATAAAAATATGCTAACCTTATTTAACGAGGATGGAGCACTTTTGATTCGTGCATATAAATTAAGTAAATAAGAAGAAGAATGACGATTGAATCAATACAAGACGAAATAATCGATGAATTTTCGATGTTTGATGATTGGATGCAAAAATATGAGTATATGATTGACTTAGGAAAATCATTACCTCTTATAAATGAAAACAATAAAACGGAAGATCGTTTAATTACAGGGTGTCAGTCTAAAGTTTGGTTGGATGCAGAATTAAATGAAGGTAAAATAATTTATTCAGCAGACAGCGATGCTATTATTACCAAAGGGATTATAGCTATTTTATTACGTGTTTTTTCAAATCAAACACCTATGGCAATTCTAGAATCAAACACCAATTTTATTGATGAAATTGGATTAAAAGAACATTTATCACCAACAAGAGCTAATGGATTAGTTTCCATGATCAAACAGCTTAAAATTTATGCTTTAGCCTTTCAGGCTCAAATTAACAAATAAAATGGCCACAGACGGAAAACTAAATACAAAGGAGTTAGGAGAAAAAATAGTGAAAGTAATTAAAACTATTTTCGATCCAGAAATTCCTGTAGACATCTACGAACTCGGACTTATTTACGATGTTTTTGTCAATGAAGACTACGGAGTTAAAGTTTTAATGACCTTAACAACCCCTAACTGTCCCGTTGCAGAATCGCTACCCCTTGAAGTAGAAAATAAAATTAAATCTATAAGTATCGTTACTGATGCTGAAGTAGAAATTACTTTCGACCCACCTTGGAGTCAAGATTTAATGAGTGAAGAAGCAAAATTAGAACTTGGAATGTTATAAAAATGTCTGGTGAAATTAAAAATAGAGTTGCAGAAAGCATCTTGATCACTATTGATCTTGAAGATTTTTATCCAGAAGGAAAAAGATTAACCCTAGATATCTCTCAATTTTTATTTGAAGGCATTCTTCTTAAAGAAAAGGAGTTTCGAACCTCCGTTAAAAGTCACAACTGGGAACAATATCAAAATTGTTATGTTGCCTTAACAAATACAACAGATGCTTTAGTTCCTGCTTGGGCATTTATGCTATTAACTACTTATTTAAGTCCTGTAGCTGTCTCTTATACACATCTCCGAGCCCACGAGACAGGCAGAAATCTC
>OJDV01000500.1_pt1 | contig 13817 bp, 16 predicted proteins | sample 1592911 | NCBI WGS metagenome assembly OJDV01 (sample SAMN05416860, study PRJEB24817) | seawater metagenome | isolation source: Sea water | place: Canada:Atlantic | collected 2013-11 | reverse complement strand
ACTCGCGACCCCGACCTTGGCAAGGTCGTGCTCTACCAACTGAGCTATTCCCGCTAAAGAGGTTGCACATTATAGGTTGACTGTATCAATTGTCAACAATTTATTTTAGATTAATTTAATATTTATATTTTTTCTTTCATCATCGGCCAAGCTGCCTTTAAATAGACATACATGGACCATAATGTTAATGCTGTGGCAATGTATAACAATGTCAAACCAATGGTATATACAGGGATACCCCATAGGTCATTTTCGTACAATAAGAAGCCGATGGCAAACATTTGGAACAAAGTTTTTACTTTTCCAATAAAAGCGACATTAACTGTGGTGCGTTCACCTAAATCTGCCATCCATTCGCGCAATGCTGATATGGTTAATTCTCTGCCCACAATGACGGCTGTTGCAATCATCATTAATATGGTTGGATGGTCTTGTAATAATATAATTAATGCTGTGGTAACAGTCAGTTTATCCGCAACTGGATCTAAAAACGCGCCGAATTTTGAAAATGTTTTGTGTTTTCGGGCAAAATAGCCATCGAGAAAATCAGTAATACTGGCAAAGAAGAAAACAGTGCACGCTGCAACTCTGTTCCATTCAAAGGGAAGGTAGAAAAAAACCAACATCACGGGTATTAGGGCAACTCGTGAAACGGTTAAAATATTTGGTAAATTTTTACTCACATTGTGGCTCAAAAATCTAAGAGCCATTAGAATATACGAGCAATCAAATTTAATCAATACTAACGATATGAAAAAAGAATTTTGGATAGAAAAATGGCACAACAAGCAAACGGGATTTCATAAGGATTCTGTTCATCCATTGCTCATTAATTACATAAAAGAAACGGGTATTAAATCAGGTGATACTGTATTTGTGCCATTGTGTGGTAAAAGTTTGGATATGTTGTGGTTAAATAATCAAGGCTATAAGGTTATTGGCAATGAATTGAGCCAGTTCGCAGTTGAACAATTCTTTGCAGAAAATAACTTAAATTATGATAAACACAATATGGGCGATTTTGTGGTGTATACTCATGACAACATCACAATTTTTCAGGACGATTTTTTTGAGTTGTTGCCCGAACATACTGCAGATGTTAAAGCGGTATATGACAGGGCGGCTTTTATTGCCTTGCCTGATGGTATGGTTCAAAGGTATGTTAAACACATGACAAAAATCATACCAACCGACGCTAAACATTTGTTGATCACTTTGGAGTTTGTCAAATCAACTGGTTCCATTGGTCCTCCATTTAACTCTCCAGATAGTAAAGTCAAAGATTTGTATGGTCAATATTCATCTATTCATCTTCTACAAGAAGATGACATTATTTCTAAAGAGCAAAAATTTAAACAACAAGGATGTAATTATGTTTATGAAAGGGTTTATTTGATTCAGAAATAAAGCCAGCCAATGCTAAATATTGCCTTTGGTCAGTGATGCATAGATACTACTTGCAGATAAGACCCATTATCATCTAAAATAGCGCTCAAAATAATACGACGTAACCCAATAGGTATTCAAAATGATAAGTTCACACGTTCCAAATGTTCCAGCTCCAGTCAATGAGCCAATCAATGCATATGTTCCCAATTCACCAGAAGCCAATTCATTGGCAGCTGAGTGGGATTCAATGGCTGCAATCAAACATGAAATTCCTTGTGTCATTAATGGTCAAGAAGTGTTTACTGATCGTAGCGAAAATGTTGTTATGCCACATAACCACCAACATGTTTTGGGTGTTTCATATTTGGCAGGTGATAAAGAATTGAACGCGGCTGTTGATGCTGCATTAGCCGCACAAGAAAAATGGCGTGCAATGGCATGGCAATCAAGAACGGCGGTATTTTTAAGAGCAGCCGATTTGTTGGCAGGCCCTTATCGTAACAAAATTAATGCAGCGACAATGTTAGGTCAGTCAAAAAATTGTATGCAGGCAGAAATTGATGCAGCTTGTGAGTTTATTGATTTCTTGCGTTTTAATGCACATTTCTATCAACAAATCATGAACCAACAGCCAGTGTCATCAGAAGGTGTATGGAACCAACTAGATTGGCGTCCATTAGAAGGCTTTGTGTTAGCGATTTCACCTTTTAACTTTACAGCCATTGCTGGTAATTTACCTGCAACACCAGCCATGTGTGGCAATACCGTGGTTTGGAAACCTTCTGGCACACAAATGCTTTCTGCACACATCATTATGCAAGTATTTAAAGAAGCAGGTTTGCCAGATGGTGTCATTAATATGGTGGCAGCTGATGGTCCGGATGCGGGTCGTGTATTGTTACCACGTCCTGAATTATCTGGAGTTCACTTCACAGGTTCTACTGGCACATTCCAACACATATACAAAGAAGTAGGTGGAAACATTGATCGTTATCGTTCGTATCCTCGCTTAGTAGGGGAGACAGGCGGTAAAGATTTTGTTTTTGCACACAATTCAGCTGATCCAAAAGTAGTGGCCACGGCTTTATCTCGTGGAGCATTCGAATACCAAGGACAAAAATGTTCAGCAGCTTCTCGTGCTTATATTCCTGCATCGCAATGGGATGCTGTTAAAGATTTATTGGCAGCAGATTTGGCCAGTTTCAAAATGGGCACAACCCGTGACTTTGGTAATTTTATCAATGCGGTTATAGATGAACGTTCTTTTGATAAAATTGAAAGCTTTATCCAATATGCTAAAAATGCCGATGACGCTGAAGTTATCATGGGTGGTACATGTGATAAATCTGTTGGGTATTTTATTCAACCAACTGTTATTTTAACCAGTAATGCAAATTTCAAAACAATGAGTGAAGAAATCTTCGGTCCAGTTTTAACCATATATGTCTATGACGATGAAAAACTAGATGAAACATTAGATATATGTGACAAAGGTTCACCATATGCTCTAACTGGAGCAATCATTGCTCAAGACCGTTATGTAATCAACCACATGGCTGATAAACTCAGATTTGCTGCTGGTAACTTCTATATTAATGATAAGCCAACTGGTGCCGTAGTAGGGCAACAACCCTTCGGTGGCGGAAGAGCTTCAGGAACCAATGACAAAGCCGGTAGTGCCTTGAATTTGTACCGTTGGATGTCTCCTAGAACGGTTAAAGAGACGTTTGTTCCTCCGACAGATTATAAGTACCCATTTTTGGGTTAAGCGCACTCATCTCTTAATCCATCTTGGCGGATTTTAGTGTACTCGAATAGTCACATATGTCCTATATGCTCACATTCTCCGTGCACTAAAATTCACCAATCTGAATCAAGATCTAAACGCTTTAAATCCCAAAATAAATCTTAGGTTAGTTTATTAGGAACACGGAGTTTCACTGAGGTTTCACAGAGTGACATAGAGGTTTCTAATTAAATAAAGTCCGTAAAGTATGCAAACTTACCTTACTGTACTGTCTCGTTCCCACGCTCCGCGTGGTAATGCATATTAAACCCATTAATCCTTTGCGAGTTTTACGCCTTCTTTGAGTTACATCTTTTTCATGCTATGATTTAATACCCATTCACTTAAATTGTATTAAATAAAATGATTGCAAGAATATGGCATGGTAAGACAAAGCTTACGGACATGGAAGCCTACACGCAGTTTATGAAAGATAAGGCTGTTCCCGACTACAAAGGCACAGTTGGATTTGTAAAGCTGTCTTTTCTACGTCATGTGGTTGATGAGACTGCGCATTTTACTTTGGTAACTTATTGGGACAATCTAGATGTGATTAAAAACTTTGCTGGTGATGATTATGAGGTGCCCAAATACTATTCAGAGGATAAACAGTATTTATTAGAATTTGAAGATAAAGTGATTCATTATGAGGTCTTTGCAGAAGAAGTTTTATCAAAATAAAATTTAATCTAATTGAAATTATGGAAAAAGAATACAATTGATAATCAATTCCATTGTTTAATCAGGAACCTATAACAATACTCTGGATTGTCCATATTTTCAAGCAAGAATTTTCATTTAATAAAACCTTAACGCAATCTTAACCTATTGATAAAAAACAAATATTAAGGTTCCGTTAAAGTTGAAATTGTAGTTGAAATCTAATTTTCAAATATCTATACTCGGTCACAATAATAATAAAGGAGTTAAAAATATGAAAGTTGTTAAGTTTGCCCGTAAAGCTACATTTTTGGCCACTATGGCTGTTTCAATGCAAATATCTGCCGCCGAATGGTCTGGCTGTTATTTGGGTGCCAATGCTGGGTATGGTGATGGTGATAATCAAATCAATCAAACATTCTTTGAAGGCAATGTGATTAACCACAACGGTGGTTCAACCTCTTCAGATGGTACCATATACGGTGCACAATTTGGTTGTGACTATCAACCATCAGAAAAATGGGTTGCAGGGTTTCAATTGTCAGCCAGTAAAGCAAATATAGAAGGAAGACACGTGTTTGTTGGAGGAACAGGTCCAGATAATTATGTGAGTTATGAAACTGATCAAACGCTTTCTGTTGCAGGAAGATTTGGTTATTTAGTCAAGGATTCTACTCTTTTATACACAAAAATTGGTTGGGTAACAACGGATCAACTTTATACAGATCAAGACCCTACTTATGATCCTCCTTTGTTTTATCAAACATCAGAATCACGCTCAGGTTGGACTGCAGGTGTTGGTATTGAGCATAAGTTTGTTGAGAATGTTTCATTTTTTGCAGAATTCAATCACATTGATTTAGGCAGAGAAGAAAATATCGCACTTGATAATTTAGGTGAAATTGACATTAGCGACTATTTGGCTTCAATTGACCAAAGCATGAATCAATATATGGTTGGAATGAACTATTATTTTTAGGGATTAAAAATCCCACATTCACATTAATAAGGTGCAGTATTTAATTTATTTTTTGACCAATTTTATAAAATTTAATACTGTGCCTTTTCATTATGATCCTAAAAACTATCAAAATACTAAATTTCTTGAATCAATCTCCAAATCCTCAAAATAGAAAATGACTTCTAGCACCCTAAATAGCACTTAAATTATGTTATTATTTAATTTATTGATATTTAAAAGGAGATGTTATGAACAATAAAGAATTGACCAGTTTGGCCATTAGAGTCTTTGCCATTTATGTGCTGTTACAAGCTATCATAGTATTAGGAAATAGTAGTTTTGCATTGGCTTCATTTTTTCAAGGTGATGATAAGTGGTTGTTTATCATACCTACATTATCTATTGTTGGGCTAGCCGTTGTTTTTGTTGGTTTATGGAAACTATCACAAACAGTATTGAATAAAATAACTACTGAGAACAAAACCACTGAAAAATTTAGAGTGGATCAAATATTTGTTTTAAATCTCATTGGTTTTTATCTCATTGTAGTGGCTTTACTTGGATTGTCTCAAGGGGGAATTAGTCTTTACTTTTATTATTTTCATCAAGGCACTGAACTAGGTGTAAATTATCCTTTAGAAGCAAACAGTCAAACATTATTTTATATCATCGCAAATAGTCTTAAATTAATAATTGGCATAACAATGCTTATTAGACCTCATGGTTGGGCTAAATTGTTTTATAAATTTCGGACTTTTGGATTGTCAAAAAAGTAAGAATTATTTATTGAAATAAAAACTGGGTTGAGTATTTTTATGTTTAACTATCAAAATACCCAGTTGAGCGGGCACCTTTAAAGCTGCCGTGAATGTCTTCAAGTTTTACGGTAAAACCAGTTTTCATTTCTTTTACATAGCGTTCTAATGCCGATTCAATACAAGGAAAGGCCAGATCGTCCCATGGGATGTCTTTGGGGTCGACTAATTTCACCTCTAGACTTTCGACAGTCTCTGTAAAATGTAAACCATCAAGTTCTGCTCTGAACAGGGTATAAACTTGAGAATTGACCGTGGTATTGTAAACGCCGAACAATTCTATGTTCTTGATTTTGGCCTCGGTCTCCTCATAACATTCCCGCGCTGCTCCGGCTTGTGCTGTTTCTTCAAGTTCCATAAATCCAGCTGGAACTGTCCATGTGCCATAACGTGGCTCGATGGCACGTTTGGCCAATAATATTTTACCAGCGTGTTCAACAATCACACCGGTAATAATTTTTGGGTTTTGATAATGTATGGCCTTGCATTGTGTGCAAATGTCACGCAAGTGATCATCACCTTTGGGTATTTTGTTTTCGGTTTTTGCGCCACAATACTGGCAAAATTTTACATTCATAGTTTATTTTAATAGACTTTTGTTGTTAAGCATGTTTTTTTACAAGCCTCAAATATAATTTTAAGAAGTAAAAGAAAATGCTTATTGTTAATTGTACATTGCACATTGAAAATTGTTTTAGTCCCAATATTTCATTGAATCTATGATTCTTAAATAAGATTCATACCGCAATGGATTGATCTTATTTTCCTCAACAGCAATTTTTATTCCGCAAACGGGTTCATGTGTGTGGGTGCAATTGCTAAATTTACAGTGACCCAATTGTTCGTATATTTCAGGAAAACCGGCAGCAATTTCATGTTCATCCATTTTCCATAATCCATATTCCCAAACTCCAGGAGAATCGATTAAAAAACCATCAGAACCAGGGATGCGGTACATGTGCGTTACAGATGTAACATGAGAGCCTTTGCCTGTTTTTTTGGATATTTCACCTGTTTTTAAAGGGTGTTTTAGAATGATTTCACTGATAGATGATTTTCCCACACCTGACATTCCAACAAATATAGATGTTTTTCCATGCATTAAATCGGTTAATTCTTTAAAGCAATGATTGGTTTTGGTGCTGGTATTTAAAGTGATGTAACCTAATGACTTATACAGCTCTTCAGTTTTTTTAAAAAATTCTTCATCCACATCGTATTTGTTAAACACAATAATAGGCCGCATTTTACAAAGGTGTGCTGCAATAAGGTAACGGTTAATCAGGTCCCTTGTGGGTTCTGGTTTGACTGCCACAACTATGATTTGATTGTCTACATTGGCTGCTATGTTTTGCCTTTGTCCTTTGTGGTTTGCCCGTGCGAACACGTTTTTTTGATCAATGATGCTGGCTATTACATATTCGTTTTCGTTTGCTTGTATTTCTACATAATCACCACAAATGGGTTTGCGTTTTCTGGAAAAAAAACACGCCTGTTTTTCACCATTCTCAGTATTAACTACTAATGCGGTTTGTTTTTGGGTTGAAATAACTCTATATTTTTCCATGGTAAAGTATTTTATAGGTAAATCCTGATATTTCATACCATCGGTAAAAAATAACAATAAATATAATCACATGAATTACAGATAAAATATCCGATTTGTATCTGAATTTGGGTTAAAATGATTCAAAATTTTAATGGATAACTAAATGATAGATAAAAAAACCAATTTAATTTGGATTGATTTGGAAATGACGGGATTAAACCCCATGAAAGACCGTATCATCGAAATTGCACTCATTGTTACTGATAAAAATCTTAACATCATCGCCCAAGGCGAAGCCATGGCAATCCACCAACCCACCTCTATTTTAGAAAAAATGGATGAATGGAACACCGAACACCACACTGATTCGGGTTTATGGGCACGAGTCGAAGAGTCGGATATTTCTCTAAAAGATGCGGAAAGACTTTCTATAGACTTTTTAAAAGAGCACATCGATATTCACCGTTCTCCGATGTGTGGCAATACCATCTGCCAAGACCGCAGGTTTTTGGCCAAATGGATGCCAGAACTTGAGAACTATTTTCACTACCGTCAAATTGATGTCAGTAGCATAAAAGAACTGTTTACCCGGTGGAATCCTAAAATTCTTGAAGGATTTCAGAAAAAAGGCAACCACTTGGCCATGGACGATGTTAAAGAATCCATCGAAGAACTAAAATACTACCGTCAATTTTTAGGTGAACTTAATACTTCTGGCTAAAATCTTGAAACTTGCCACTTGAAAAATTGTCAAAAACCACTATAATTAATTAATACTATTAAGAGAAAACATAATGAATTTTAAATCTTCAAATCCTGCAATGAAAGCGTTTGAAAAAACCGAAAACTTGAGTTTAGGGCCTACAGATCAATTCGTAGTTGATGAATCACAACGAATGACGATTAATGGAACCATTAATAAAACTGGTATGCTTTTAGTTATTGCAATGGTTACTGGTGCTTGGGGTTGGGGTAAGATTACTACCTCTCCTCAGTTAATGATGCCATTTTTCTGGTCAAGTTTAGTCGTTTCTATTGGGTGTTTTATTGCATTATGGAAACGTCCTGAGTGGGGCTCAATTGTCTCACCTATCTATGCAGCTGTTCAAGGCATATTTCTAGGTGCATTATCTGGAATACTTGACAGTCAATATCCAGGAATTGCGATTCAAGCTGCTATGGCCACTATGGCTACTGTTCTAGGTATGTTGATTGCTTATAGAACTGGTATTATTAGAGCCACACCGATGTTTAAAAAGGTAATTATTACCGCAACTATGGGAATAATGCTATTTTACGGAATAAGTATTGTAGCCTCATTGTTTGGGGTAAACTTCTCAGTGAATCAATTTGGTAACAGCAGCGCTTTTAGTATTGGTTTAAGCCTATTTATTGTAGCTATTGCAGCGTTTAATTTAATTCTAGATTTTGATTTTATTGAACGTGGGGCCACTGAAGGTGCGCCAAAACACATGGAATGGATTGGTGCATTTGGTCTAATGGTGACAATTGTTTGGTTATATGTTGAGATGTTGAGACTTATTTCAAAATTAAGAGATTAGTTTTGATAAAAGTTCAGTACAAAGGGGAGCATGGCTTCCCTTTTTTTATGCCAAATATTTTCATACTTATGGCACTTGAAAATTTAATCATATGTGACCATAATTAAACCATTCGATGCGAGATTTTAAAATTATGAAAAGAATATTTTTATTTGTTTTAACCAATATTGCTGTATTGGCTGTTATTAGTATAGTCATGCGCCTATTTGGTTTTGATGGTTATATGTATGAACGTGGGTTAAATTATACCGCCTTGGCAGTGTTCTCTATTGTTTGGGGTTCGGTTGGTTCGTTTATCTCATTGGCCATATCCAAATGGATGGCAAAACGCAGCATGAAGGTGCAAGTAATAGAAAAAGCCAGCAATGAAACTGAAATGTGGTTGATTGATACTGTGCGCAGACAAGCTGAAAGTGCTGGCATTGGTATGCCTGAGGTCGGAATCTTTGAATCACTAAGCCCCAATGCTTTTGCAACCGGCATGAGTAGAAATAATGCATTGGTAGCAGTCAGTACTGGATTGTTGGATAACATGCAACGCAATGAAGTTGAGGCTGTTCTAGGACATGAAGTCAGTCATGTTGCCAATGGAGACATGATAACCATGGCTTTATTGCAAGGCATTTTGAATGCCTTTGTTATCTTCTTCTCACGCATAATAGGTTATGCCATGAGCGCAGCCATGCGCAGTGATAACCGAGGTGGCTATGGCATTGGACAGTTTATTGGAACCATGATTGCACAAATAATCTTGGGCTTTTTAGCAGCGATGATAATCAACAAGTTTTCTCGTTACCGAGAATTTCATGCCGATAAAGGTGGAGCACGGTTATCCAGTACCCAAAATATGATTGGTGCTTTAAAAGCCTTACAACGCTCATCTGGTGAAAAATTAGAGGGTGAATTCGCAGCATTTGGGATCTCAGCAGGGTCATCTAAACTAAGAAGCTTATTTGCAACCCATCCTCCACTTGAAGAAAGAATCGAAGCTTTAGAAATCAACCAGTATAATGCTAAAGTTCAAACGCATTAAATCCAATAAGTAGAAGAGGGCTGAGAGAAAGCCCTCTTTTTATTTAATTTCATATTAAGTCACATAACATTTGAATTATTGTCACGATGACCTAATATACTAAGACCACAATAATGAATCATTTCAAATTGGATCAAAGTTGTTAACAACACATCTGATTTGTCTTTATTGCGTGAATAATAAATAACCTTAAAATTTCAGACATAAAACTCAAATATATGACAACTGCATTAAAAGTTTCTAACTTAAAAAAGACCTATAAAAATGGCACAGTAGCCCTGAAAGGGTTGGATTTAACTGTACAATCTGGAGAAATATTTGCTTTACTCGGCCCAAATGGAGCCGGTAAATCTACTCTAATTGGTATTATTTCATCCTTGGTTAATGCCACATCTGGAGATGTAGAAGTTTATGGTGATTGTTTGACCAAACAACGCAATAAAGTAAAATCTCACATTGGTTTGGTTCCACAAGAATTTAATTTCAATATGTTCGAAAAACCAATGGATATTTTGGTCAATCAAGCCGGTTATTATGGCGTTCCAAGAAAGGCCGCTATCGAAAGAGCAGAAAAATACTTAAAGCAATTACAGTTGTGGGATAAGAAAGAAACAATATCCAGAAGTTTGTCTGGTGGCATGAAACGCAGGTTAATGATAGCCAGGGCCATGATGAATGAGCCAAAGTTATTGATACTTGATGAACCCACTGCTGGTGTTGATATTGAAATTCGCCGTTCTATGTGGGAATTTGTGCAACAAATCAGCGATGCTGGTACCACCATTATTCTGACCACCCATTATTTAGAAGAAGCCGAACAATTGTGTAAAAATATTGCGATTATTAATCACGGTGAAATCATTAAAAACACAACAATCAAGCAACTATTGAGCACCTTAGACATTGAAACGTTTATTTTTGACTTAGATAAAAACCCAAGTGAAGAATTACTAAAGTTACTGGATGCAGAAATTACTGAGGACAATTCAATACAATTAGATGTACATAAATCAAAAGCTTTAAACGATGTGTTTAAAAGCATTGATGGATTGGGTTATAAAGTTTTGTCAATGCGCAATAAAGTCAATCGACTTGAGGAGCTTTTTTATAAAATGACACACAAAAGCGAAGACCAGAAAGAAATGGAGAATCAGTCATGAACAGTGTTGCATTAACCGCATTATTTACCCTTGGCCGCAAAGAAGTGGTTCGCATTTTAAGAATTTGGTCTCAAACCATATTGCCACCTGCCATCACAATGACCTTGTATTTCGTCATTTTTGGTAACCTTATCGGTAAAAGAATAGGGGAGATGGGTGGATTTGATTACATGACATTTATCGTACCTGGATTGGTCATGATGTCGGTGATTACCAATTCGTATGGCAACATTGTTTCATCATTTTTCGGCGCAAAATTTAGCAAACATGTAGAAGAAATGTTGGTCTCTCCGATGCCAAATTGGGTGATACTATTTGGTCATGTCTTGGGCGCATTATCACGGGGTTTATTGGTTGGTGGAATTGTGACATTAATCTCACTGTTTTTTACCGAGATTCAAATACACAATATTTGGATAGTTCTATCAACAGTCGTATTAACCTCAGTTGTCTTTGCCTTAGCTGGATTTGTTAATGCCTGTTTGGCAACAAAATTTGATGACATAGCGATTATACCTGCTTTTGTATTAACCCCACTGACTTATTTGGGTGGCGTGTTTTACTCTATCTCGTTGTTACCAGATATTTGGCAAACCATCTCTAAATTTAACCCAGTGTTATACATGGTTAATGCATTTCGTTATGGGTTTCTTGGTGTTTCCGATGTTGATATTTATACTGCCTATGCCATTATCTTAACCTTTGTGGTCTTGTTAACTGCCCTATGTTTGCACTTATTGAATAAAGGCATTGGTTTAAGAAGTTAGTTTTGTTAAACACAGATGTTTGTGTAAGATGGGCCACGCCCATCATCAATGTTTAGTTTGCCTCGATAATTTTTCATTATTAAATGTGGTGGGTAAAAACTCACCGTATAAATTTGCGACAACAGTCTCGACTAATCAATGAACAAATTTTTAAAAATATTTATCATTTTTATTGAATTTGTAAGAGTTGAAATATTTAAAAAATGCACAATAAACACGATATTTACTGATAATAGTGCATTAGTGCAAATTAATCACGAATATTACGCATAAAACATTCACTTTTATTTGAAAAATACCTATGTTACAATCAATTATCACTAAATAAGGCATAAAAATGATGGTTTTACATAATTTAATGTGCACAAATGCACTACTATCAAGTTGTTAGCACCCCGGGGTCACATGGATATATACAAGAAAATTCAGAAAGCTCGTGGTGGTTGTATCGCTGGAATCAAAGGGGCAAAGGTTAAGACTGTTGGGTTAGCCGCAGAGCTATTTGGCCTTTCGAATGAAAGTGGTATCTATAAAAAAATCGAACGTGCCGAGGCTGTAGAGGTTTTAAAGAGCGTTCTCCATAAAGACATGGCCTATAACGTAAAAATTATGTCTTCCGAAAAGGCTAAAAATCTGGCCGTGGAATTTGTAGATGATTTTGGAGGTGGGGCCATATTCTATACCAATGGCGAGTATGGGAAATCTCGAACAAATCTAAATGTTGGGCCATCATGGTCACCAGCCACCGATGCAACTTTTGATACTGGTGTAATTGTAATATTTAACGAGGTGGTTGGTTGTGCATGGTTTGCAGATGAAGACTAGTGCTAACAAGTCAAAGCACTCGGACTTGGCAAAGCTGTCACCTTTTTTGTTCCAAAAAAGCCGCCAACTTCACCAAGCCGGTGTTTGAGGCGTTAGCAGTCGGAGGGAAAGATAGTGAGAAACGGAATAAAACCCATATTTATCTCTCACGGCGGTGGTCCCATGCCGCTTCTCGGAGATCCGGGGCATAGTGAAATGATCGCTTGTCTTGAAGCATTAGCTGGGCGCCTCCAGCTTCCGGATGCTGTCGTTGTGGTTAGTGCCCACTGGGAAGAAGATGTTGCCACTATAACTGCGTCGTCAACTCCTTCACTGATATATGACTACTACGGGTTTCCGGACGAGTCGTATACCTTTACGTATCCATGCTCGGGTGACCCCGAGTTAGCTCGCGAGATATATCGGTTGCTTGATACATCAGGAATTGAGGCTAAGCTGGATCACGAAAGGGGCTTAGACCACGGTGTCTTTATTCCGCTGAAAATTATGTATCCGGAAGCAAATATTCCTTGCATCCAGCTTTCATTGCTTCGCTCGCTAGACCCCTCGGCTCATATCGCTATTGGCAAAGCTTTAAGCGGTTTAAGCCAGAGAAATATTCTGCTAATCGGCTCGGGGTTCTCATTTCACAATATGAAGGCGTTTTTTGCTCCAGACGATGCTAAGACAAGTGAATTGAACCACAGTTTTGAGCAGTGGTTGCATGATACGTGTTGCAATTCGGAATACTCGGAAGAAGAAAGAGTACAAAAGTTAACGCACTGGTTTGATGCGCCTGGAGGAAGGTTTTGTCATCCTCGGGAGGAGCATCTTTTGCCGCTTCATGTGTGCTATGGCGTAAGCCAACAGGCATGCTCCGAACCGTTGAAGCTCAAAATCATGAACAAGCAGTCCAGCATGTATGTGTGGTGAGCCGACTGCTAACAAATCGTTGCAGCGGACGTTTGACCCGCCACGCACTTTTGCTTTCGCAAAAGCATGCGTCGCCTCAAACGCCGCTGAACTCAGGCGTTATGAGCTTTCCGAGGAATAGATATTGAGTAATTTTTCAAATCCAGCAAAACGAGTTCTGAGCTGTGTTGAGAAAGCGGCGAAGGCTACAGAAAAAGAGTCTGCTGCTGAAGTGTGGGCTGACATTCTTGGACTTGACAAAAAAACATCAAAAGTAGACCCGCATGAAGTGACAGCTAAGCTTGGCTTATTAAGAGATCAGGTAGATCTTGTTCAATCTTCTATGAGTAATACTAATTTCAGTAGTGGTCCTGTCTCTTATACACATCTGACGCTGCCGACGATCTACTCTGTGTAGA
>OJDV01000499.1_pt1 | contig 13818 bp, 7 predicted proteins | sample 1592911 | NCBI WGS metagenome assembly OJDV01 (sample SAMN05416860, study PRJEB24817) | seawater metagenome | isolation source: Sea water | place: Canada:Atlantic | collected 2013-11 | reverse complement strand
ATCTACACAGAGTAGATCGTCGGCAGCGTCAGATGTGTATAAGAGACAGTTTAGTAGCTGATTTTTTTTTAATAGTGAAGTTAAATACGAGTGAAAATAGCTTTCAAACAGCATTATTACCTTAACATCTGATTTTTAAATCTATTTATCGGAAAAATCTGATATAATATTTAAAATTATATATATTGTCGTCTTATTGCTATTTTTAAAGCATTATTAAAGTATAAATGAGTAAAAAAGAACCAACCACTATTTCTAATAAATCTAAAAAAAAGAATAAACAAGATCCAGGAGTTTATTTTAGGCAATTAGGTCGTTTAGAGAAATTGAATAAAAGCTCTGAAGTGAAAGCTGGAGTTGTATTTTCATTTCACAGTTTAATTATTGGATTGTTTGCAGATCGAATGGACTATTTTAAACTTCTGTTTGATGAAAACCCATTAATAATAGTGTTTACTACTTTGTGGATTATATCTGCTTTAATATCCATTGTTTTTGCATTTAAATGCTTTAAGCCTATAATCATTAGTTTAAAATATGACGATAATGTCTTTTTCTTTGGAGATGTTGTTTCTAAATATAATAGTATCGAAGATTATGTCAATCGTGTTTTCGAAGTAAATGAAGATAAAGTAGAATTATTTGAACAGCTTGCTCAACAAATGCATGTCGAAAGTACTATTGTAGCTACAAAATTTAAGAATGTACAAAACGCTATTAAATTTTTTATGTTTAGTGTGCTATTTATTATAGTTACATTAATTACAATTGCCGTTACATAATTCTATAAAAATATTAAACCGCTATTAACCAATAATTAATTAACCCAATTTATGAAAATTTCAAAATTTATTTTGCTTACAATTTTTAGTCTATCGTTATTTACTTGTGGAAGTGATGATGATAGTGCTGATGAAACTATAGAACTAACTATTGTGGCTCCTAGTGCTTCCATTGCAAATGTTGATGCAATTCTCGCATTACCTGCTGATTCAGACATTACTGATCTTGTCAGCTTTGGTCAAGCTAGTGGTGTTTCTTCTGCTGATGTCTTATCAGTTCTAGAACTGAACAATCAGTTTGTTTTACAAAGACCTGCTGGACTACTTCCAAGTGATGAATTTATTTATTCAGACATCTATTTTTATGATGAACTTGATGAACAAATTGAATTTGTAGGTGGTATTGACCAATACTTAGAATTAGTAATTCCTATAGGTGAAACAGCCGATTATTATGAGTTTTATCCTACCACTGCAATACTTCAAGTAATTGATGCAGATAGCGACTTTGATTTGAATTGGAAATATGATATTGTATGTTATATTATAAGAGATGATGTAGAATATGGGCCTTTTATTATTGATCCTAAAATGAGAATTAAATCAAGAAATTCAACAGGTCTTAACTAAATCAAATAGATTTTTATAATCTAGATGGTACTCCTGCTCCAGAAGTACTGGGGTCACTTATAAACATTGTTATTCCTGAAAACCCAGCATTCGTCGAAGATCCATATTTCCCTAGTGCATTTGTTCCAGATCGTATGGCTTTAGAAGTTATCGGAGCTAATAATATTGAAGATTTGGAATATAAATACGATATTAGAACTTTAGTACAAAGTGATGGACAAGTTTTTGGATATTATTTTATTGATCCTAAACTTAGTATCAAAATATCTAATACTGGAGGAATTCAATTAGATTAGACCTTTATATAAGGTAATCCTTAATAAATAAATAAAAAGGCCTATTTTTGATAGGCTTTTTTTTCTGAAAATACTATTGATTCTTTTGGATATTATATATCAGATTTAGGATTTATAGATTGACCAATTTAATCGTTCAATGAAAATTCTGTAAAAACTTATATTAGTAATGCTTTTGAAGTAATAGACGGGAAAGTTAAATATGATACTAATCAAGAACTATATAACATATATAAAAAATATTAGGGCCTATTTTTTGATAGGCTTTTTTTGTTGTATTGGACTTACTATGATCGCTCAAAATCAAAAGGTAAGTGATAGTTTAGAAAATATTTATAAAAGTGGAGATTATGACAAAGCGGGTGAATTAGAAATATTAAAGCTTCTCGCCGAATCAGAAACGGATGCAGAAAAGATAATCTCTTATAGTTTACAACTCATTGTTGCTGCAAAAAGTATAGATTCTTCACGATATGAATTTTTAGGTTATATACAAAAAGGAAATGGACACAAACTAAAAAGTGATGTTTCTAAAGCGCTTGAAAGCTATTTTATTGCTGCAAAAATTGCCTCTGAAGCACCCAGTCTAAAAAAAGATGAAGCTAGTGTTAATATTACCATAGCAGATGTGTATTCAATAATGGGAGATACTGATATGTCTTTCAAATATTACAGAGATGCATTAAAACTTATGGAAAAGTCATCTGTTGATCCGCTTACTTTAGCCGACGCACAATTCAACTTTGGTGATGAGTTTCTTAATATAAAAGAGTTAGATTCAGCACTTTTATATCTAGTTAAGGCTGGAGAAATTTATGAAGCGCAAAATGATGAGAATGGTAAAGCTTATTATTTAGGAAATTTGGGTTTAGTGTATGCTGAAAAAGGTGAGAATGACAAGGCTGAATTAAATTTAAATGAAGCGATAGATTTATTAGAAAGTCTAGGTGATTATTACGGAATTAGTATTTATCTAAATGCAATGTCAGAAGTATATACTGCAAGAGGTGAGCACAATAAATCTTATGAGTATGTTAATAGAAGTTTACAATTAGCAAAAAAGCATGGACTCAAAGATCAAGTTAGTGATGCTTATTTAAAGCTATCTGCTATTTATGAAAATAATGGTAATATTAAAAGATCATTTGATAATTATAAAAATCATATAGTCTATAGAGATAGTGTAAAAGACCTTGATCAAATCCAAAAAGCAGCCAGTACAGAAACTGATTTTAAAGTGTCACAAAAACAATTGGAAATTGATTTATCTCAACAGCAAAAGAAGACACAAAAGATTATTATTGCTGCTATTGGACTTATATTATTATTCATCATATATTTAGCGGTTTCGCTATTTAAACGCAATAAATTCATGAAAAACGCCAATGAAGTTATTGCAAATGAAAAACAACGCTCAGATGATTTGTTAACCAATATTTTACCCGAAGAAACAGCACAAGAACTCAAAGAACATGGTGAAGTAAAGGCCAAGCAATTTGATTCAGTTTCAGTCTTATTTACAGATTTTAAAGGGTTTACAGAAGAAGCAGGGAAATTAAGTCCAGAAAAGCTTGTAGAAAGTATCAATTTTTACTTCTCGAAGTTTGATGAGATTATAAAAAAGCACGATCTAGAAAAAATTAAAACTATTGGTGATGCTTATATGTGTGCTGGTGGATTACCATTTCCAGTAGAAAATCATACAGCCAAAATGTGTGAAGCTGCTTTAGAAATTACCGAGTTTGTAAAGAAAACAAAACGAAGCTTTAACCATAAGCTTGCAAAATTTGATATTCGAGTAGGAATTAACAATGGTTCTGTGGTCGCTGGAGTAGTAGGTACGACAAAATTTCAATATGATATTTGGGGAGACGCAGTTAATATTGCAGCTAGAATGGAAAGCGCAAGTGAACCAGGTAAAGTGAATATTAGTGAAAGTACTTACCAAATCTTAAAGGAATTTGATGTGTTTCAATTTACGCCTAGAGGAGAAATTGAAGCTAAAGGAAAAGGCAAAGTACAAATGTATTTTGTTGATTATGTCGATTAAGATGATTTACTAAATTTCTTAATCACAAAAACCTGATTTAAGCTTAACGTTTTTAAATCGTTCCCAAATTTTATGATTAAAATTCTGAGGTGATAATTGAAAGACAACAGTTGATGTTTTTTTATCATCACAATGATTCACTTTAACTCTAACATTTAATGTGATCATGTCTTCAGTATTGAAAGAATCGTAAACGTATATTTTTCCAATATAATCGATACCTTTTTCATTTCCATCAGTTTTGATAAATAATACAGTCGTTTCCGGAACTGTAAAATCTTTCTTTTTATTGACAGCATCCATCAAACCATCATAATACAATTTGATAGATGATTCTAATATGCCTACACTTTGCTTTTCATGACCTTCAATATGCCACGCAAACGTATAGCACCAAAAATCTTCATGCGATTGGTCTCTCCATTTTTTAGCAAATCGAAGATCTTCATAACCTTCATATTTGATTTCTGGGGCAAAACTAATCGGAAATTTAATGATTTCTTTAAGCCAAGTTGTATCAGATTCAAAAACACCTAATGGCTTTTCTTCTTGTCCGAAAGTTACTATTGAACTAATTAGAAATACGATACTAAGGATATTATTCTTCATGACTTAAAGTTATTCATTTAATTTAATATCAAAGCCAATAGCATCAGAAATGGTACTATCTTTCATATGTTCATTTTTAGATTGAACAGTAAAACTATAAGAGATCACTTTAATAAGTGTCAAATGAGTGTAAAAGAAGTGTCAATAAGTGTAAAAAATATTGAATATGCGTTTTGATGCTTATTATCTATTAGTTCCGTTATTTCTATGTTTCCTGTAGCTTGTACCTCTTGTACATGCACATTCACTAATTCCTTGAAGTAAATCGATACCAATAGTAATCATATGTGTTCCTGTATTAAATCCAGAAAGATCATTCATAGTTATTTGATAAGCATAAGCAAAGTAAAATCCGTTTTTACTAATTCCAGCCATTGGACCAACATTTAGTGGTTTCATAAATTGATCGTTAAGAAAACGGTATGAAGCACCAATCCAATAATAATCACCATCTCTATTAAACTTTCTGTATTTAAAGTTAATATCAGTACTAGAACGGTTATCACTATCAAACATTTGGAAAAATATTGAGGGTTCAAATTCTACACTATTATTTCTTTTAGGCGAGTACACATAACCTGTGTATGCTTGGTAGTTTAATAATTTACTTGGTTCTAAGCCAATGTAATCATCAAGATCTTTATTTAGGAAGTTATTTGCATTAAAACTGAAATAAAAATCTTTATATCGATATAAAAATCCAACATCAAAATTATTGTTAGAAATGGATCTATCATCAGTAATACTTGGATCGACTATTGGTGTTCCATCACCATTGTCAAAATCTTCAATAGCAATTCTAAAACTATTAATGTTGTAGGATAATCCGAAAGACAGAAATTGTTTTGATGTATAATCTAAAATAAGGTGATGTGCATACGAGAATTTCACACCTTTTTGACGAGTGTTTCCATTTCTATCATTATAAGCAGATACACCAATACCAGAACGACTTGCAATTCTAAAATCTGCATAAACCGATTGATTATCTGGTGCATTTTTAATACCTACCCATTGTGTTAATCCGTTTGCTCTTACCTTTAAATTGTCTCCAATTCCTGCGTATGTTGGTGAAATAACAAAATTGTTATCTGCCAAGTATTGCGTCCAAACAGGTAAATTTAATTCTTGGCCATAACTTGAAGTAAAGACCAAAAAAAGAATATATAGTGTAATTTTTTTCATTTCTATAATATTTATAATTCTTTAGGTAACATTACCTGTAAAGAGTAAAATGTCCAACGTATTGTTTGTCTAAAATTGGACTATTTGGGTTAACCACATACCAGTAATCACCTGTAGGTAATTCTGTTCCATTATATCTTCCATCCCAATATTCACCAACATTGTAGGTAGCAACCATACGACCATATCTATCAAAAATATCGAAGGTAAGATTTGGGAAATTTTCAATACAACCTGGAGCCCAAGTATCTTGAGTACCATCTCCATTAGGCGTAAAGTAATTTGGAATACAAGGCCCTAAAATGTTAATATTTATACTAGCAATAACTTCACAACCAGCACTATCTAAAACTCTTACAGTATAAGTGCCTTCTTCAGTTACAATAAATTTATTGGTATCACCATAATCTTGGTCATTAAGAAAGAATTGGTAGATACCAGTTCCTCCAGCTGCATTTGCAATAATTTCACCTGGTTCATCACCTTCAGTTAATAGAAGTGTTAAAGGGTCATAAGATTCAATATCAAATAAATCTGTAGTTTTAATACAACCATTTGTATGTCTAACATCGATATAATGACCTATTCCAGGAACAACATTTGTAAAGACATTACTTAATTGGAAAGGACCTCCATTTAGCGAATAATCTAATTGCGAAATATCAGTTAGTGCTTCATCAACAGTAACCGTTACTGTGTTTGTAAGCGCGTTATTCTCACATAAATATTCAACCGCAACAATTGGATTTATGACTACTGAATTTGGAAATGAAATATTCCATTCTGTTTCACAACCTTCAGCATCTCTAACAAAAACGATATGGTCACCACCACCTAAATTTGTAAAATCAAAAACAGTTTGATTCGAAGCACCAGTTGTATAAGTACCATTGTAATCATCTAAACTTACACTGTATGGTAAAGTACCTCCAGAAATGTCAATACTAAACTCACCATTGTTCTCACCTTCACAGGTTTCTTCAAACATTGTATTTGGAACAATGCTAAGAATAACTTGTTCTGGATCTGTAATTGTAAAATCGAAAGTGATATAACATCCTAAAACATCTTGAACAATTACATCATAAGTACCAGCAGTTAAATTTTCGAAAACACTAGTTTCAAAAAATTGATTCAATTGAGGAGAAATAGCATATTGAATTGTACCAGTTCCACCTGTTGCGTTAATCACTAAAACACCATCATTATTTCCACTACAAGTAATATTGTTTACTGTGAAATCAACTTCTAAAGGAGCAGTAGGTTCTGTTATTGTGATTGGAGCTGATAACGTTTCACAATCTCCACTTTCTACATTTACTATATAAGTTCCAGCAATTAATTCAGTAAATACTCCTGGACTATTTTGCGTTGCAGGAATAGAGGTTCCTGATGAATCTTCTAATGTATATATGTAATTTCCTAATCCACCCTGAGCAGTAGCTAAAATACTTCCTGTATTATCGCCATTACAGTTAATTGTTGGGTTTGTTGATTCTAAATTGATCGTTAAATCTAGAAGAGGATCTATTGTAATTTCGTTAGATACATTAGCAATACAACCATTCACATCTCTAACGTAATATTGGTATGTTCCATCAGACACTATAAATGTTGTAGATGAACTAAATGTTCCTAAAACTGTTGAGAATGTACTATCAGAACTATACTCATAAGTTCCTGTTCCACCTGAAGCACTTAATGTAAGTGTAGATTCTGTTAAACAAGTTTGTGTTGTTGCTGTAACTAAATTTGCTTGTATTGGAGTAGGTTCTACAATTACAATATCTGTTGAAGTTAATACACAACCAAGACTATCAGTGATAGCAATAGAATATGTTCCAGCACCTAAATCACTAAATACGTTTGAGGTTTGTGGACCAGACGTACTTACTGTTGGCAAAATTGTATTAAGTGTGTAAAGGTATTCAGTTCCTTGTCCACCAGTAACATTGTTTATAGTAATTGAAGCATTTTGGTCTCCAAAACACGATAATAAAGTTGTACTCGGAATAAATGTCGCATTAATTGGACTTGGCTCAATTAAAACAACATTGATAGTAGCAATACAGCCTTCAATATCTCTTACATTAACCGTGTAATTTCCAGCAGATAAATCTGTAAACGTTCCATTAGATGAATACGCAATAGAAGCATCACCAGTTAATTCATATTCATAAGTTCCCCAGCCACCAGTTGCAATTGCAGTAATAGTACCTTGACTATTATCACAAGTTACATTTGAAGTTTCGGTAGCCACAAGTGCTAATACTTCTGTTGGAGATGATATTATTACATTTGAAGTTACTGAACAAAATGGACTTTCAGTTTCGGTAATCACTACAGAAAAAGGTCCTGCTAACATACCTGATACTGTTATTGGATTTGTAGATGTATTTGCGTTTACAATTCCAGTAACAGAAGCTGAAGAACTATCAAATACTTCATAATCATAAGTTCCAGAATATCCGCTAAGATTGATTTCAAAAGACCCAGAATTATCACCAAAACAAGTTATTGAAGTAGGAGTCAAAGTAACTGTAGGAGGAAAAGCTTCAGATAATGAAATTGTGATTTCTTCTGTACATGATGTTACTGTATCAGTTATTGTTATTGTATATAGTCCAGGTGGTACTCCAGAAAAGATATTTCCAGTTAAGTTTATTGATGCAGGATTCGGACTTATACTATATGAATAAGATCCAGAACCATTTGAACCAATTACCGTTATTTCACCATCATCATTACTACATGTAGTTAATGAAGTAATATCTGCTGATATTTCTATTGGAGCAGGAATATCTATTGATACTAAATTTCCACAGCCGTTTACATCTTGAATTTCAATAGTATGTGTTCCTGAAAATAAATTTGAAATTGTAAAAGGCGCAGTTTGCGTTTGAAAAGCTCCACCATTTATACTAAAACTATATGGAGCAATACCAGGTGTGTCTAAAGTGACATCTATTTCAAAATCACCTTCGGTTACTGTACATAAATTTGTTACAATTCCTGAAATTACTGGAGTTGCATCCATAGGTAAAACAACCACTGGACTTGTTTGAATACAACCATATGCATCAAGTACATGTACAAAGTAATTACCTGAATTTAAATTGAAAACACTAGCTGCTGCCCAAGCTGGATCATTAGCAAGTGGAGCAGTAGCAGTAGTCGTAATTTGGTAAGTATATGGAGCAGTACCATTTTGAGCAACAGCACTAATCACTCCAGAATTTGCATTACAATTTGCATTTTGATCTATTGAAACAGTTAAGTCCAAAAGAATTGTAGATTCAGTAATATTGAATGGAGTTGTAACTACACCACATCCTGAATTTGGTCCTGAAGTTTCAGAAATGGAAACAAAATAATTTCCAAATGGTAAAGGACCTAAGTCTGTTACTGAAAGTGATCCACCAGCAGGAACAATTCCTGAACCAGTAACACCTGATGTAACTAGAGTTAATGAATCAAATATTTCGTAATTCACATTTACTGGAACACCATAAATACTATTAATAGTAAATGATACATTACCATCATTACTACCTGTACACGTAATATTATTTGAACTGATAGCATTTAATGATAATGTTGAGTTTGTCGGTATTGGTGCAGTAGCAGGCTCAAAATAACTACAATCTGTTGACGCATCATACACTATAAAAGTATAAGTGATACCAGGAGTTAAGCCTGTAAAAGTTGCCGTTTCACTATTAGGAGCATCTTCAGGAATCCATGTTCCTCCAGGAGGAGCAGTAGGAATAGATCCTTGATAAATATCAAAATAGAAAGGCCCAGAACTACTTAAAGTAGAACCAACACTTACAACGGCCTGACCACCTGAAAGACAATCTACTGTTGCAGTTATAATTATATCTAAATCTGTTGGAGGAGAAGCCACCAATACATCTTGAACTAAAATTGAACAACCATTGGCATCAACGACATTTATTTGATATAATCCAAAATCAATAACATCAAAATTTATAGGTGTTGATCCAGGATTATTAAGTTCAGAATTTGAATAACCGTTTGTTCCTGTAACATAATAATTATATGGCGATGTTCCTCCAGTTACAGAATTTATAATAACAGAACCCTGAGAAACTCCACCAGAAGCACATGAGATATCTACTGTAGTGTAATCTAAGATAATTGGATCAGGTTCATTAATAGTAATAGTATCGGTTGCAGTACAAGATTTAGCATCTGTTACTGTAATTGTATATGTTCCAGCTGGTAAACCTGAAGCTTGTGTGCCATAGTTTGTACTTGTTGTGTCATTGTTAATGTCAATTACAAAAGGAGGTGTTCCAACTGTTGTATCAATAGTAATATCTAAAGCTCCATTTGTATCTCCATTACACAAAATGTCTTGTGCTTGCGCTACTAAACTTAGTGCTGGTGGTGATATTGGTTCTACAGTAATTTCTGTTGATTCTGCAGTACAACCATTTGCGTCTGTAATTTCAAACTGATAAGTTCCAGCAGTTGCAGTTGTATAATTTAATGTTGCACTTGTTGCTCCTAATGGAGTATAAGCACTTCCATTAATTGATACAGCATACGTATAAGGCGAAGGTCCTGAAATGATTCCAGTGATTATAGCATCTGGAGATGCAGTACAATTTAAATCTTCTGCTAGTATTACAGTAACTGTTGGAGCTGGTATTGGATCAATAGTATAAGATTCACTATAAATACAATCGTTTTCATCTTTTACTTGAAAAGTATAAGTGCCAGGTTCTAATCCTGAAAATATATTTGAAGATTGATAAGACGTTGCATTAGCTGTTGGAGCAATGATTTGATACTCTAAAACTCCTGTGCCACCTGTTGTTCCAGTAATAGTAACTGTAGTTGTATTTGTCGGACAAGTTATTGGTGAATTGTCAAATGTTAAACCTGTAGGACTATTTAAAGGATCAATTGTAATGTCGTTAGCTACAGATGTACATGTATTGGCATCTTGTATTGAAATCGTATACGTACCAGCTGTTAAATTGGTAAAAACGTTACTAGTTTGAAAATTAACACCATCAATACTATAATTATAAGGCGTATCACCACCAGTAACACCAGTAACTGTAATCGTTCCATTTGAATTACATGTATAATCAGTTGTGAGTTCAGCAGTTCCAGAAATGTCTAAACCAGCTACAATTGTAACTGTTTCAAGAATAGTTGTACAAACTGTTGTACCAGTTGAATATTGAACAACAACATCATAATCACCTTCTGTTAATCCAGTAAATGTATTTGAGTTGAAGAAGGTCGAACCTCCATCATTACTGTATTCTAAATTAAATCCGTTTGAAGCAGTAACATTTATAGTTATTGTTCCAGAATTACCATTTGAAGAACACGTAATGTCTGTCGTTGTAATATTAAATACAGGTTCAGGAATAGCATCAACTGTTATTGATGTACTTGCGCTACAGTTATTTGTATCTACAACCAATATATCATAAACTCCAGGTGTTGTTACTACAACTTCTGGAACCGTTTGAAAATCTGTTGATCCATTTATGAAATAGAAGTAAGGAGCAGTTCCACCTACTGGATAAATCGTAATCTCACCATCTGAACATGTTAAAGGAATCGTGACTGCTGCAGTAACCGTTAATAAAGGAGGATCTACTATAGTTATATTTTCAGAATAAGTACAACCGTTTTCAGTTTCTACTGTAGCTGTGTATGTTCCTGAATTTAAATTTTCGAATATATAAGTATTCTCTAAAATTGGTCCAACACTATTTACTAATGTTGCTCCTTGGTATAATTCGTACGAATATTGTGGGTCTACATCATTTGCTGCTAGTTGAATGCTTCCTAAATCACCATTACAAAGAGGTTGTAATATTGTGCTAGACACTGTGAAATCACGATCTCTAATTAATACATCAAGAACAGTAAATACACATGGATTTGAAGGAACACCAATTTGTCTTACATACACGGTATAATTACCAGCTGTATTAATAGAAAACACATTACTTGCTTGGAAATTTATATTATCTAAGCTGTACTCGTAACCAGAAGGAACATCATAAACTGTTATGCTACCAGGAGTAGTACATATAATATCTGTTGCTATTACGGTTGGTTCTAGTAAATTCTGATAAACATTAAAATAGAATTGTACAAAACATCCACCTTCATAATTTATGGTTAATCTAAATTGACCTGAAGCATCAGCTAAAAAGTCTGGTCCAGTTGCAACTTCATTCCATGTACACGAATTATCTTCATTAGCACAATCTGAATTAGTAACAGCATCACAGCTAGTTTCATCTAATTGTTCCCAAATAATTGATGATGCACCAGAAATATTTGTTTGGATAAACCTTGAATCATTTGCGCCACATAAAAAGATATTAGGTAATAACTTTCCATCATTAGGACATGTTACAACTTCATCAGCATAAGGAATTACTGGGTTTTCAATAGTTGCGCCAAATAGTTGTACTACATATACTTGCTCAATTGATTGACAAGGAGCAATAGCAGTATTAAACGAATAATATGTTCCAGTAGCTGTTACTGTAATTGTTTGAGTAGTTCCAATTACTGGAGTACCAGTTGGACTAGTAGACCAAGAATATGAATCATAATCATTGGCAGCAGTTAAATCAACACTATCACCACACAATACAATATCTTGAGTAAACTCACAATCAAGATCTGTTAAGAAATTAGTTGCTTGAGGTGACAATAAACAGCCTGTATTACTACTTAAACTTGGATCATCTGTAATTTGAAACGTAGGATTAAAAAATCCGTTATAAGTTGCAAATGCTTGGTTATTAATAATATTAGAACATGCATCTGCTAACTGGTTACAATCATCAACGACCTGAGCTTCAATTCGAATTTCATAAACAGGATCATTTTCTTCAACTAAATAATTTTCTATATTAAAAATTAGTTCTCTTGTTGTTGGATTATAACTTGATACCGTTATTCCAGGTGGAAGAATTAAATCACTTGGATAATCGAAAAGAATGTTAACCGGAAGAATATCTCTAACTTGAAAATTAGTAGCATTATCATTCCCAGTATTCTGAAAACCAATAACATAATTTAATGAAGAGCCAAGAGTAACAGTTTGACCTCCAATATCATTTCCAGCATCATCTTCAACTATTTTAGTAAGGACTATATTTGGTTCAATAATTTCAACAGCAAAAGCAAAGAAATATGGAAAATAGGTGTCACCACTAGTTTCTAATCGAATAGTTCCTGAAGTAGCGTCATTAGCAATAACAGAATTCCCTGGATTTGGAATTGCTATGACTCCTGTATCAAACCCTAAGGTATTTGTACTATTTGGAACTCTATTATTCACAGGAAGTGCACTCAACTGAGTAACCGAACTATTAAAAAAGTTTGAAGCTGGTCTATCTGCTGTAGATAAACTAACACCATTAAGTCGTAAACGATCTCCTAAAATTGGACTATCTCCTTCTAATGTAGCAAAAGCAAAATTTGCTCTTACAGGAGCAGGAGCAGGGACGGTTCTAAAACCATCAACGGGGATATCTAAATTTGGATTACCTCCAGCAACGCTAATTGCACTAAAACCATCAAAACTCGTAATAGATTTTCCGGGTAACGTAGGATCTTCATATACAATAAAAAGTGACCATCCAGCAGATTGACCTGTACCATTATATGGAGTAAAATTTGATGTTTCACCTTCTTGAGACGATACATTTGCTACAGTGTAGGTTCCTAAATCTGCACCTGAACCAAAACTTGTAACGATATCTGTGACATCTGCGAAACAAGCATATGAAAAACTATCTCCACCATCAACCGTAGTTCCGTTGGCATCATAAATAATTGTTCCTTGAATATCATTATAACCACCACTTGGTCCTTGAAATTTTACATCAGTAATAGATTCTGTTCCTGGGTTAACTGCGCCCCAATATAAACCAGCATATTTTATTCTGTAACAATTTGGGTTTGGAATATCTAAATCAGCACTTGAAGAGCTAAATGTTGAAGCATCTCCATCAATATCAATATACCTCATATCTACATTATGATTGTATATAGAATTGTCATTAAATGCATTATTATCTGGTCCGAGTATATTATTTCCGATTAGAACAATATCTCCTTTCAAATCCTCATTGAATCGAGGAGCGAAAGGTTCATAATTCTGCGAATGCAATTGAAGGCCAAAACATAATAGCATAACGATTATGGCTGTCTCTTATACACATCTGACGCTGCCGACGATCTACTCTGT
>OJDV01000498.1_pt1 | contig 13841 bp, 13 predicted proteins | sample 1592911 | NCBI WGS metagenome assembly OJDV01 (sample SAMN05416860, study PRJEB24817) | seawater metagenome | isolation source: Sea water | place: Canada:Atlantic | collected 2013-11 | reverse complement strand
AGATTTCTGCCTGTCTCGTGGGCTCGGAGATGTGTATAAGAGACAGTAATAATACAGTTGGTAATAATTAATCCAACAAATACAGAAAGTGTTTTACTCAATTCATAAGCAAAAGCTTTTAGTACTAAATCCACTATAATTACTAATGCAGCTACCACCACTAACTGAACGATAATTCTAATTTTAGAAGGAATTACGTTTCTCAATAAAGAGATGACTACGTTACCTACCCCTAAAACAAACATTACAGAAATAGCCATTACAATAGACGCCTCTAATTCGGCAGTAATTGCCAATGCAGAACAAATCCCTAATACTTGAATTGTAATTGGGTTATCATCCAATAAAGGATCCATTATTAATTTCGCGTCTTTTTTTGATAAAAGTCCCATAAATTAATTGTTTTTTAAAGTTTTGAAATAAGGAATGTAAAGCTTCAATTCTTCTTTAATCATAGCAGTAACACCATTCCCTGTGATAGTAGACCCAGCAATTGCATCTACTTTATTATCTAATTTGTTTTCGTTTTTTGGGTCTCCATTTCCTTTAGAAACAACTACTCCTGTAAACGTTCCAGATGGATTATTTAAATGTTCCCCAGAAAAATCGTCCATAAAGAAACGTTTGTTGATGTTTGCTCCCAATCCAGGAGTTTCTCCTTTATGATCAAAGAAAACACCTTTTATAACCATATCTTTATCGATAGCCACATAGCCCCATATTGCATCCCATAAACCTTTTCCACGAATCGGAGCTACATAATAAGTCCCTGTTTCAGTTTCACTAATAAATAAAGGCAATCTTCTGTCGTAAGAAGGATCTTTAGCCGCAGCTTTTTCCTTTTTTACATTAATTAAATATGCCTCATTGTCTTCAGTTACTTCGGTTCCTTGTATAACAATTTGTTTGGTAACATTTTTCGAAAAAGATTCAGCTACATTACTTTTTGAAATAAAAGTCACACTAGATTCTTCATTCTCATTTATTCCTAATGCGTATAAAATGTTTTGTTGTTTCTCAACACGTTTATTCTCATTAATATTACCTTTTAAGCCTTCAGCAGCAAAAGCTAATATCGACCCAACTACAACTACCATTATTATAGCAAAGATGATAGTGTAACTATTCTTATCTGTATTAATAGCCATAATTAATTAGTTTTAACTTTTAAACGCTTCATTCTTCTTTTTACATTTCCTTGAACTACATAGTGATCAATAGTTGGAGCAAATACATTCATTAATAATATTGCCAACATCACACCTTCTGGATAGGCAGGATTAAATACACGTATCATAACTCCTAAAAATCCGATTAAAAATCCGTAAATCCATTTCCCTTTTGTTGTTTGACTTGCGGTAACAGGATCTGTTGCCATATATACAATACCAAATGCCAATCCTCCAATTAATAGATGATGCCAGTATTCAGTACTCATTAAGCCATAAAAGCTATTTGAAGAAGCTATTAATCCAGAAGAAGCTACCCAGTTAAATATAAGCCCCATAACTAAAGAACCTGCTATTGCTGAAACCATTATTCTCCAACTTGCTATTTTTGTATATAATAAAAACAACCCTGCTAATAAAATTAGAAATGTAGAAGTTTCCCCAATGGATCCAGGAATAAAGCCGTAGAACATATCCATTACCGAATGAGACACCTCGCCTCCTTGAGCAAGTGTTCCTAATATGGTTTCACCCGAAATAGCATCTGGTTGACCGCTCATCTCTTGTGCTCCTAGAACCCATACTTTATCTCCACTCATCCAAGTAGGATAAGCAAAAAACAAGAAAGCTCTAATGGTTAGGGCAGGATTTAATATATTCATTCCAGTACCACCAAACACTTCTTTTCCGATAACAACCCCAAAAACAATCGCTACTATAAGCATCCAAATTGGTATATCAATAGGAACTATTAGTGGCACTAACATTCCGGTAACTAAATACCCTTCTTCAACTTCATGTTTATTAATCGTTGCAAAAATAAATTCAACTCCTAGACCAACAGCATAGGATATGATAACCAATGGTAAAACAGCAATTGCTCCTACCGTAAAATTATCCCAAGACCAAAAAGAAGCACTAAAAAAGCCGCCTGAAGCTTTATCAATCTCTCCTAATGCTAAAAAATGTTGGTATCCTGTGTTAAAAATTCCAAAGATAAGTGCTGGCACCATTGCCAATACGACCATATTCATGGTACGTTTTAAATCGTCTACAACCCTAATGTGAGACCCGGAGCTGGTAGTTTCGTTAGGAGTATATAAAAAGGTATGAAAAGCACTAAAAGTGGTTTGCATTTTTGTTCCTTCATACTTCTTTTTTAACGCGTCTAGTTTTTGTTTCATTCCCATAACGTTATCCTATTTCTTTATACATTAAATCCAAACCGTCTCTAATTATTTTTTGATGTGGCTGTTTTGAAACACATACAAATTCAGTAAGTGCAAAATCCTCTGGCGCCACTTCATACATTCCCAATTGTTCCATATTATCTAAATCTCCTACCATACAAGCTTTTAAAATTTGCATTGGCATGATGTCTAAAGGAAAGACTTCCTCGTAATTTCCTGTTAATACAAAAGCTCTATGTTCTCCATTGGTGTTGGTATCTAGAGCATATTCTTTTTTAGAACTTAACCAACTAAAAGTTAAAGATCTAGTAATAGATTCTTTATTAAACACAGGTTTAGCCCAGCCAAAAAGTTCATAATCGTCTCCTTCTGGAATTACTGTAACTGTATTTGGATAATACCCTAAATGACCTTTTGGAGAAATTTTATCTCCTGATAAAACATTTCCACTAATCACTCTTACATTTTCTTGATTTAAACCTGAAGAATATATGAAAGTGGAAACCTCAGCTCCAATTTTAGTAGTATAATATTTTGGATCTTTTACTGATGAACCCGATAAGGCAATCATACGCTCAGCATTAAACTTACCAGTCAACAACAACTCTCCAATGATTACTAAATCCTGAGGAGTAATGGTCCAAATAACTTCTCCTTTATTAATAGGATCCACTTTATTAATTAAAGTACCAACATTTCCTGCAGGATGTACCCCAGACATATGATGTACTGAAATATCATTTAATCCTTCAAAAATACTTTTTGAGTTTTTACCAACACTAACGTTTACATTGCCGTCTGTTAATTTGCTAAAAGCAGTAACAGCAGCTTGCAACTCTTTATCTTTTCCTGACAATGTAAAATCATAGTCAGCTGCTAAAGGTGCAGTAGTAAATGCGGAAACAAAAATTGCTTTTGGCTTTACATCTGGATTTGCAATTACATCGTAGGGTCTTTGCTTTACAAACGCCCAACAACCAGTTGCTAATAAATGGTTTTTAATTTCCTCTGAACTCATGGAGCTTACATTTACAACACCATTATCTCTATAGGTGTCTTGCTGATCTGCTTCAATGATTAACTCTTTAATTACACGTTTCGCACCTCTTTCAATTTTCACGAGTGTACCACTAACTGGAGAAACAAATTTTATTTCTTCTTTAGTTTTAGAGTAAAATATAACATCTCCTGCTTGTAACTTTGCTCCTTCTTTTACATTTAACTTAGGTGTAATAAGATGAAACTCTGAAGGTCGAATAACGAAAGTTCTAGATCGAGGCGCATTTGAAAGAGTTTTGCTTGCCTCACCTTTTAAGCGAATGTTAAGACCTTTTTTAATCTTAATGTCTTTAGACATAGAATACTTGTATTAAATTCTATTTAAAAAAATCCCTTTTTTTGGGTACGCAAATTTATAAAAATTATGTGGCTCCACATATTATTTTTTACAAATTTCACATTAAAAAGAAATGCTTCTAAAAAGCGTTAATTTTAGGTATAATAATTGCTTATATTTATACTCTTAAACCCATCAATAATGTTTAAAGCCATTACGTTTATTCTAACATCTGTTTTTTTATCTAGCTCTTTAACTGCTCAATATTCTGAACATATCGAACCAGATTTTATAAAAACCATACAGTTTTCTAGTGACACTAAGCAAAGTCAACTACCTATAATTAGGTTAGGAGAACCTCTTTTTCTCTCTTTTGACGCTTTAAATGGAAATGAAGCGGATTATTATTATAAAATTACTCATCATGACTTTGATTGGACCATAAGCGATTTAACAAAAGGAGAATATATGGACGGTTTTGACGATGTTCGTATTTATGATTACTTAAATTCATACAATACGCTTCAAAGCTATTCTCATTATGTATTAAAAGTTCCAAATAGAGATACCAGAAAATTGACTAGAAGTGGTAATTATATAATTTCCATTTATGATGATAACGGAGACCTAGTTTTTTCAAGGAAATTCATGATTGCTGAGAATATAGTTAAAGTAGAAGCATCTGTTAAGAGAGCTAGGGATTTAAAAGTTATTGAAACCAAACAAGTAGTACAATTTAGTATTGATTCTCCAAACTTACTAATTATAAATCCAGACGAAACGATACATACATTAGTATTAAAAAACAGTAACCTAAACAATCCTATCACTAATTTAAAACCACAATACACTATCGGTAGCCAACTTTTTTACAGATACGATAAAGAAGGCTCTTTTGACGGCGGAAATGAGTTTTTATATTTTGACAATAAGGATATCAGAGCAGGATCCTCCAGCATAAGACATATTGATTTGACAGATATCTACAACACTGTTTTATATACTAATGGCGCTCGTTTTAATAGACCTTACACTTACAATCCGGATATAAATGGTAATTACGAAGTGAGAATACTTTACCCAACAAGAAATATAGCTGTTGAAGCTGATTATGCACGTGTTCATTTTTCTTTACAGTATTTTGAAGAAATTGAAGACAAAGAAATTCACCTTTACGGTAATTTTAATAACTGGACAATTGATGAATCTACTTATATGAAATATGATAGTTTTTCAGACACTTACCAAAACGACCGATTATTTAAACAAGGCTTTTACAATTATAAATACGTAGTTGTAAACAGAGATGGAACTATAGATGAAGGTGCTATATCTGGTAATTATTGGCAAACCGAAAACGAATATACTGTCTTAGTTTACTTTAGAGACCTAGGTGCGCGTTATGATCGTATCATTGGAATGGGTAAGACTAATTCAATTGTCATAGATAACCAGTAATGTTTTTATAAGCTAACTAATGTATCATAGGTTAATACTTTAGTCCTATATTCTTTTACTTTTTTACTATAATAACTACATTCCTCTATAGGGTTCACATAAATATGTAAACTCATAGCTCTTTTATCTTTTGCATTATGTAAACTATGCAATCCAATATCGTCATTAATATAATAGGAGCCATTTTCTTTCATCAGTTCACTTACTGTCAAAAAAGGAGTTTCAGCTTCATCATTCTTATATTGATTTTCCGTAATACTTCCTTCAACTAAAAACACCCAACAGTCTTGATCGTTATGACAATGAATAGGAGTTTCTTGCCCAGCCTGCCAACATAACAATAGAACTTCAAACTCCTTAGTTCTTGCAATGCAATTCCTGGTATAATGAGTGGTATCCCAGGTTGCTATTTTTTCAAATTTAGAAACAGGGATATCTAATTTTCTTATAAGATTTTTTATGTCTTTCTTAGAAGAAATAGACAATTGTTTTACTAATTCGGGAATGGTTTTTATAGATGCCAAATAAAGTTTTTAAATTAATAAATAGTAATTCTAACTAATGCGATAATATAAAACAAAAACGGATACATATCTCTATCTTTACAAACTTCTTATTAAATAAATCTATTTAAAAAATATCCCGTGAAAAGAGAATTAGAATTATTTCAAAAACTAGCAACACAATTATTGCAAAAAGAAATAGACGAGCCCGTAATCAAGCCCTTAGAAGCTATTTCATTATGGGATCAAATAAACATTTCTCTTGAAGAAGAAGCAATTTCGGAAGTAGAATTCGAAAAAGTATTACGTAAAATTGTATTAAACACTCCAAGAACAGCAACTAATAAGTTTTTTAATCAGCTTTTTGGCGGAAGAAACCCAAAAGCTACCTTAGGTGATTTATTAGCAGTATTATTAAATAATAGTATGTATACCTATAAAGTTGCTGGGCCGCAGGTGGGAATTGAAATTGAAATAATCCATCGCGTTTGCGACATTATTAAATACCCAAAACAAAGTGGAGGAACCATCACTTCTGGTGGGTCGATGAGCAACCTTATTGCTATGCTAATGGCAAGAGATAAAATTAGTCCTGATGTAAGATATAAGAGTATTCAAGAACCGTTATTTGCCTATACCTCTGAGGCTTGTCATTATTCCATTAAAAAGAATGCCGCAATTATAGGAATAGGAACAGAGCAAGTTAGAAAAATAAAGACGAATGAAAAGGGTGAAGTAATACCTGAAGAATTAGAAAAAGCAATACAAGAGGACATTAAAAACAATAGAAAACCTTTCTTTATAAATGCTACTGCCGGAACTACTGTTTATGGAGCTTTTGACCCTATTGAAGAAATGGCATTAATTGCAAAGAAATATGATATTTGGCTACACGTAGACGGAGCTTACTGCGGTAGTGTTATTTTTAGTAAAAAATATCAACATTTAGTAAAAGGGTTAGAACTCGCAACTTCATTTAATTTTAATGCTCATAAAATGATCGGAACTCCTTTAACCTGTTCCATTTTAGTAACACAAGACAAAAAGCATTTATACGATTCACTTTCTGTAGAAGCTGATTACTTATACCAAACTGATGGTGATGATTTCAATTTAGGCAAGACATCCTTGCAATGTGGAAGAAGAAACAATGCATTAAAATTTTGGACTTTATGGAAATCTGTTGGAACTAAAGGACTAGAGACCATTGTAGACAATCAATTTATGCTAGCAGATGTTGCAAGAGATTATGTGAGAAACCACCCAGACTACACCTTCTATAGCTTTGACGAATCAATATCTATTTGTTTTAATTATAAAAACATTCCTGCAGACAAAATTTGTACTTTATTATACGAGTATGCAGAATTGGTTGTTGGTTTTGGAACCATAAAAGGAAATACCTTTATTCGCTTGGTAACTATAAACCCATCCAACACAAAAAATGACATTTTAGATTTATTTAAAACCATGGAAGACTTTGTAGAAAACAACAAAGGTCTTTTTATAAATAATTAAATTAGTAGTATGAGTATTTTTAAAAGTTTCGACAAAGTTTTAGCCTCTTTAGGTAATAGCAAGGCTATGAATCGTTTGAGTGATGACTCACCTAATGATGAAACTACTGAAGAAATTGTCGGTGAGAAAATAGCGGAATCAAAAGACGGTCAAATTAATGTTGGAATACAAGAATTATCGGGATATTTGTTTTTAGAAGCATTTATATTAAGCACTGTAAACATTAAAACCTTAAATGGAGCAAAGCTAATATTTACGAGTAACAAAGACAACTTTATCTTATCTTCAGATACTCAAGAAATAAAATCTGAGTACTCTAACAACTCTTATAAATATTTCACTCAAATAAGTTTTGATATTTCTGAAGACGAAATTGAACTTATAAAAAAAGGTGCTTTTACTAAGGTTCAGCTTGATTTTAAACGAAAATCTTTGGTTTTTGACAAAACTATTTAATCTTCAAATCAATCTCATTTTTATTAGCTAGTCAAAAACAGTATATTTACTAAATGGGTTCAAAAAAACTTGTTAAGGATAAAAGCAGAAAAGCTGCCATATATAAAGGGGCAAAATGTCTAAACTGTGGCCACCCATTAAACCTCACAGACAAATTCTGCTCTAATTGTTCCCAACTAAATAGCACCAAGCAGCTTTCATTAAAAGATTTTTTCGACGAATTTTTTAGTAGTATTTTCACTTATGATTCTCGATTACGATATACACTTAAAGACTTATTATTTAGGCCTGGTACTATTACCAGAAATTATGTAGATGGCCAACGATTAAAATATGCTAACCCTTTTCGGTTTTTCCTAAGTGTTTCCATCATCTATTTTATAATTCAAGGATTTTCGACCAACCTTGGAGTTAATAATGACCTTAATTCCATTAAATTTAATGGCGAGTCCATAAATACGACAACCAACTTAGATTCTATTTTAAATCAAATTCCAAAAACAGAAGAAGAAGCGTTAAAGTTAGACTCACTGAAAAACGGATTGGATTCTATTGTGAGAGTCAATAATATTAACACCTCACCTAAAAAAGAGAAAAAAGACACTAAAACAAAATATTTATCTGAAGCCGAACTCGATTCTATTCGTTGGGATAATAGAATTGTAGAACGCCTCGTATTATATAGAAACTTTTATAAAAACACAAAAATTAAGAATTCTGAAACAGCATTAGACAGTCTAAATCATCCAAAAACAGGAAGAAACAAATGGTTGTACAGTAAAAATAACGCCATCGAAAGAGTAGTAGAAAACCCTTGGGGTTTTGCAAGTTATTTAATGAATAAAATACCTTTCTTTTTATTCTTTTTCGCACCAATTTTTGCTTTATTCTTCTTGATATTATATTCCATGAAAAAGAATAACTATATGGAACACCTCGTATTTATATTTCATATTTTTAGTTTTGTTTTTCTAATATCATTAATTGTTTTTATACCAGATTTATTATTAGGAAATAATGGGATTTTATTAGGCCTTGCCTTAACTTTTATTGGACCTTTTTATTTTTATAAAGCATTGCGAAATTTTTACAAGCAAAGTAGATTAATAACGTTCTTTAAGTTTGTGATTTTAAATTTTATATTTTTTGTTGGATCTACGATATCAGCTTTATTGTTCTTCTCAGTATCTGCGGCAATATATTAAGCAGATTGCGCTTTTTGAAGCTGACTAAATTCAGGGCAAGTTTTCACTTTATCAAATCTAATTTTATTTCCATTTTGAATTACATGACAAAACACGCAATGTGAGTCATAGGTGAACTTATAATCTTTTTCAACATCAAAATTATCATCAGTTTTAAACCAACCTACATAATCTACAAAATGTGTTTCACTATACCTTTTTATTAGATATAAATTTTCAGTATCTGATAAATACTCTATAGTAAACCAAGCAGAACTTCCTATTCCAGATAATATATGAGCATTCTTCGGCAACTTAGAGGTAGCTTGTTTATATAAGAAAGCATCTTTCTGTCTATGAAAATAATTAGTCAGATTTTCTTTAAAAGCAGATCCTGAAAAATTATTGATCTCTCCATTAAAAACCTCAAACACATTACTACTTGCAGCCTTTTCTACATTACCAATTGCACTTGGAGTAAATCGTTTATTATGATTTAATTTTTTTATGATTTCTTTATTCTTCGTAGAAGCTAAAATTGTTTCCGTTACAAAACGAGCACAATTACTACCATTTTTAACAAAAGCACCGTAAGGAATACTTCCTCTATTTTGTAAAGTCAACACATAGTTTTGTGCCTCTTTAAAATTAATTTCTTCACAAACCGAAGCTATAAGCCTTCCTTCCCCATGTGTTTTTAGAGGATTAGCATCTAACCATAACAAAAAATCATTTAAATTCTCTAAAGGCCCATTTCCTATTAATTTTGCTTTTATAGGTAAAATTAATTCATGATCTGTTTCTGCACTACGTACTCTCCCCTTACCCTCAGGAGTAACATACCTTCCAAAATCATAATAACAAGCATTCCCTGTTTTGTTTTCAATAAGAATCATTGCCGCATGACCTGCCTTAATTTGTTTCCAAGTCCCCAGTCCTAATAATGGCATCACTTTACATTGCCATTCGCTGCTCATTTTAACAAAAGTGTCTGGATAAGCTAAAATTATTATTTTTCCAGTACCCATCATAACGCTAGTTCTTTTACTTTATCGGTTTGTAAATCTTCGTACCTCATTATTTTATGAATCCCTCTCTTTTTAAAAAGTGTAATACTTTTAGTACGAACAAAACCCAAATTCATTACAATATTAGATTTTATATTTCCTTCGCCTGCATTTTTATGAAAAAATAAAATATGATTATCGTCAGGGTTTTCAAATTCTTCCATAAAATCTGAAAACCATTTTTCTCTCTTCTGTTTTACTTCTTTTGAATATAACAATGACGAAGACCATATAATAGGTATCAACTCTTTTTCAGCAAAGTGCTTTATAGTACCGTCCCAAACTAATTCAAAGAGGTTCAATCCATTTTCAAATTCAACCAATATAATGGTGAACGGCTCTACACCATTTAGGTCTAAATTATTAATTTCTGAAATAGCATCCTCAACGGTTAATAAATTTTTAACTATCACTCCCCTACTTAATCGATACGTTTTCTTAGGAATATGAGGCACAAAACCACCATTAAGTAAGCAAATCAACCTTTTTTTATCACTTGCACCAATCCATGTACCTCCAGCTAATTCATCTTTAGGAAACAATAATTTAGTGTTATTGATTTCATAAAAATCTGGCGGAATTGTTTTACGTTTTGGAGATTCATCCCTATTGGAAGTTAATATGAAATCTCCATTTTCTTTCGGTATAAAACTAACTGTACACATTAATTATTCTTTCTAAAATAAAATGGAAAATACAAAAAAGAATCGTTTTAGGCTATTTCGTTTCATTAATGAAATTTGTACCTTTGTGAATCAATTTTTAAAATTAAAAAATAAATCATGGGTAAAGGATTTTTCGAAGTACCAATCGCTGTAAATGAACCAATTAAAGGATTCGCTCCAGGTTCTCCAGAACGTTTAGAAGTATTAGATGCTTATAAAAAAATGTACAACAGTACGATTGACGTTGCTATGTATATTAATGGTGAAGACGTAAGAACAGGTGACACTGGTACAATGTCTCCTCCTCATGATCATCAACACATCGTAGGAACTTATCATAAAGCAGAAAAAAAACATATTGAAACTGCAATTTCAACGGCTTTAGAAGCTCGTAAAAAATGGGCTAATACTCCTTGGGAACAAAGAGCTGCTATATTTTTACGTGCTGCTGAATTAATTGCTGGTCCTTATAGAGCTAGAATTAATGCTGCAACTATGGTTGCTCAGTCAAAAACAATACATCAAGCTGAAATTGATGCTGCTTGTGAATTTATAGATTTCTTACGTTTCAACGTTCAGTTTATGACTGAAATTTATGCAGAACAACCTGAATCGACTTCAGAAGCATGGAATCGCTTAGAATACCGTCCTTTAGAAGGATTTGTTTATGCAATTACACCTTTTAACTTTACCGCTATTGCAGGAAATCTTCCAGCAAGTGCAGCATTAATGGGTAATGTGGTTGTATGGAAACCTAGTGATAGTCAAGTGTTTTCTGCAAAAATTGTTTTGGATGTGTTTAAAGAAGCAGGTGTTCCTGCTGGAGTAATCCAAATGGTAATGGGAGATCCTGTTATGATTACCGACACCGTTTTAGCAAGTCCAGATTTTAGTGGAATCCATTTTACTGGATCAACAAATATATTTAAAAACATTTGGCAAAAAATAGGAACGAACATTCACAATTACAAAACTTACCCTCGTATTGTTGGTGAAACAGGTGGAAAAGACTTTATCGTTGCGCATAAAACTGCAAATCCAAAACAAGTTTCAACTGCTATTATTAGAGGATCTTTTGAATTCCAAGGTCAAAAATGTAGTGCAGCTAGTAGATGTTATGTGCCAAAAAGCATGTGGAATGAGGTTAAAAACAATCTTATTGAAGATGTAAACTCATTTAAAATGGGTTCTCCAGAGGATATGAGTAATTATATTACTGCTGTTATTCATGAAGGTTCTTTCGATAAATTAGCTGGTTTTATTGACCAAGCTAAATCTGATGCTGATGCTGAAATAATTGTTGGAGGTAATTATGATAAAAGTAAAGGGTATTTTATTGAACCTACAGTAATATTAGCAAAAGACCCGAAATACACGACTATGTGTACTGAGTTATTTGGACCTGTAGTAACCATTTATGTTTACGAAGATGATGCTTGGGAAGAAACATTACATATGGTTGATGAAACTAGCGAATATGCATTAACTGGAGCTGTAATAAGCGAAGACAGATACGCATTAGAGACTGCTGTGAAAATATTACAAAACGCAGCTGGAAACTTTTACATTAACGATAAGCCAACAGGTGCCGTGGTAGGACAGCAACCTTTTGGAGGAGCTCGTAATAGCGGAACAAATGATAAGGCTGGAAGTAAATTAAACCTTTACAGATGGGTTTCACCAAGAATGATAAAAGAAACATTTGTAACACCAACAGATTACAGATATCCTTTTTTAGGATAAAACTTAAATACTATTCAAAAAAAAATCCTATGCTTGGCTTAGGATTTTTTTATTTAAACACTGTTTGTTTTTTATTCAAAGCCCTTATTTTCAACAACCTTAGCAAACTGAGAGTTAATTGCAGCATTATCTTGATCTGCCACAAATACTACTAAGCTTAACTTTTCTAAGTTATATTTAGCAGGCACTGTATAATTTAAAGTAGTTGAATAAGTATTAAAAGCATTGGTTGCTGGAATTGGATTACCAAAAACATCCGTTAAAGATGCTCTAAGAACATCATTATGAATAAAGTTAAATAAAAAAACCACTCTAAAAAAAGAGTGGTTTTTTTATATGTTGATTTTTTTTAAATATTACTCATACGATTTATTCTCGTTAACCTCAGCAAATTGTGAGTTACGAGCTGTATCATCACTACTAACTACCATAGCAACAATACTTAAATTTTCTTTGTTGTACGTATTTGGAACCGTTAAACTAAAGGTTCTTGTGTATGATATTAATGCAGCAGTACCTGAAATTTCATTTCCAGTTGTATTTGAAAGAGAGTTTCTTAACCCGTGGTTATGTTCAAAATCTGGAATTGGATTTCCAGCTTGATAATATGGGCTTGTTGGATCACTATTAAAATAATTAGTTTGGTCCTGTATTATACCACTTTCTAAAAGGTACACCACCAATTTATCACCTGCCATTGAACCCTCTTCATATACCACCTCAACTTCAACAATCAATTCGTTTTCTTCAGACAATTCAGAGTTGATTGCAATAGCTAAATTTGTATCGATACCTGCCATACTCACAACATCATTTGGATCTAGAGGGTCTAGCCAAATAGTAGTTCTATTTATTCTTGCTTCAGGGAAACCGCCTATATTAAATGCATCTTTAATTTCTTCGATTTGATTAAAATGCAAAAGATCTGGATCACCACTACCACTTTCATGAATAGCTACAATAGTAACATCATCGGTTAAGTCGTGCACCGCATCAATAGCTGCTGTTGCTTTAGGGCAAAAACCACACCAAGTACCTGTATAATCCTCAATTACTACTTTTCTTTTTGGGATAATAACTCTAAAGTCTTCTGTATTTGTAGTTACAATTACTCCATTATCCGTATAAACACCATAAACTTGGAATTCTCCTATGGTTTCAGAAGAAAAAACATTTCCTTCAATAGCTACCTCATCAACATAAAAAGTAGCTTCTAATGAAACATCATCTCCAGCTTCATTAATTACTTTAAATGGAATTTCTTGATTTCTTAGTGATGCTTCTCTCACAAGTTCATCAACTATAATTTCAGCTGTTGGTGGTTCTAAGGAAACATTATCCTCAGATCTACTACAAGATACTATTACTCCAAAAGCAATTAATAACATAAAATAATAAGCATTTTTCATAAGTGTGTTTTTTTTTTAACAATTGTAGCAAAAGTAATAGAAATTACAAAAAGAATGCATTTAATGCTAAAAAAATAACAAACCTTTAAGCAAGTAGTTATTTCTTTAGTATCTGTCTCTTATACACATCTCCGAGCCCACGA
>OJDV01000497.1_pt1 | contig 13853 bp, 6 predicted proteins | sample 1592911 | NCBI WGS metagenome assembly OJDV01 (sample SAMN05416860, study PRJEB24817) | seawater metagenome | isolation source: Sea water | place: Canada:Atlantic | collected 2013-11 | reverse complement strand
AGATTTCTGCCTGTCTCGTGGGCTCGGAGATGTGTATAAGAGACAGGTCTAAAAGCACTAAAAAAGCCAAATCAAAACCTCAAGAAACTGTCGTTGAATACACCCAAACCATTCAACCAGAAGAAAAAACTGAATTAGTATTAGACTATATTACCGCCTACCGTGACTGGCAGTATTTTCCAAATTGTTATACCGACATTGAAGATTTTCACAATGAGAAAGACCCTTTACAAACTTTAGCAGAACGGTTTGAACACAACCCTAGAGAATCTCAAAATGAACCAACACCTCAACAAAACATGTATTACCAACAACATGTAGACATCTGTAAAACCATGATTCAAGATGTAGGAGATGTCAATGAAGAAGACGATTATTATCAAATTCTTGGTAAACTTGAAAGTCGATTTAATAAGACTTCTCCTAAGACAGACGAAGCCAATCAATTATCTCATGCATTAGAAATGGTCAGGCAATTAAAACGGTTTCAAAGAGATTATCTAGATGCTACTTACCCCGTTTCTAATTTGCCTCCCGAGCAACAACATTTTATCACAGAAAAAATCCAAGAATTGTCTGCTGTTATTATTGAATTATATGAGAGCAATGAAGTATTGACTGAACAACACACTCATCAAATAAACCTATTAAGTGACGAAGTCGAAACCTTAAGAAATCAACTATTAACCAGTAGAACCATAAACCAAGATAACATGGTGCAACGAAAACAACAAACCAATGGTTACCTAAATTCTATTGATGATTATTTACATAAAGTAACATCACCAGATGCCTATATTGTATTGGTAAAGGAATTATACGAACCAGAATATTACCAAAAAGACTCAACAGTCATACAGAGAATGAAAACACAAACAGGCCTTCAAGATTCTTATTATATTAGAATTTTAAACAGACTTGTCACACCACTTGTGGCCTGTTCAATGGGTTATCCATGTGATGCGCAGTCAGATTATATGATGAGTTATTGTTTGGGTTTACGAGACAGCATGTTCAATCAAGCCTGTGGTGGTAATTTAGAAGATTTTTACTTCAATTTTTATATTGGCCAAAATCAATTGAATGATGTCATTGCTTATTTTAACTTTATGGTGAACAGGTATGCGCAATAAATTAATTTTGTTAATGGTTATTGCCTTGATTACGACCTATTTCTTTGTCAATAAAAATAGCAGCGAACAGACTTTCGAAATTGATGATACCATTACTAAACAAGACACAAGCAAAAGTGATAATGTCGCAAATATACCTGAAGCAAAACCACAAGCCACGCAAGCTTCCATTAAAGAACCATCACAAGATAAACAAGCAGAACCCCTCACTGATTACGCTTATGACCCCGATCCTGTAATCAATAATCACTTAGTATATGTCAATAATCGACTGTGCTTCACTCAATTAGGAGACGACAATAAATATTCCCTATATTTACAACAAGTCAAACTCAGAATGGAGGACAAGCAAGTGCAGTATTTCGAACAATACAAAGATTACTGTGAAAACCTCAACCGCCAACAACCAGAATTGTCCCTGACAGATAAAAACCATGTGATTTCGCAAATAAAAAATGCCAAACCCACAAGCTTATGGGGAAAAATCATAAACAAAGAAGTGGATGCCAGTAGTTTATCGCAAATTGAAGTTCAAGACTTATTACGACAAAATGACCCAAATATATTGCAAGAAGCGCCACAATACCTTGAGACCTATTATCAAGAAGTCATTCACTGGGACTTAGAAAGCGTATTGGCCAACCATGACTATGATTATGTCCAATACATCCAAGGCAATGCACACCAATTGTACCTATGTAGCTTAGGCACTGATTGCCAACCTAACAGCACAATCATGGCTACCTTCTGCATGAGAAATCAAGCCGCTTGTGGTTTAGACTTTAACACCTATGTCTCAACTATTCTCACTCCTGGACAACAAGCCGATATTCAATTGGCGATGAATTATTTACGCAGTCAGTACCAATAAGCTATAATCCCCAAGTGGAAAAATCTACTAACAACATTACTGTCATGTTAAATCAATGGATAGCTGGAGATAATTCAGTGGAAAATGATTTAATTGGTGCTGTTTATCCCTTGTTAAGAGACATCGCCAGAGAAAGCAGGGACAGGCTTAGGTATACCTACTTTCACGGACAGTTAGTTAAATGACACCAGTTTCAAAATCATTCGGTGTTTTATAGCCCAATGATTGATGAATTCGTTGCCGATTATAAAATATTTCAATGTAATTAAAAATAGCTAATTTTGCTTCATTTCTATTCTTAAACTTATAATGCCATATCATTCATTTTTGATGTTGTTGAAGAAGCTCTCTGCTACTGCATTGTTCCAACAACACCCTTTTCTACTCATACTTTGTGTCATGTTGTTTTCTGTCAGTAATGCCTTATATTCCGTTGAATTGTACTGAACACCCTGATTACTGTGACAAATGACTTCTGTTTTAGGTTTTCTTCTGGTTATAGCCACCTGTAAAGCACCTCTAACCAATGATTTGTCTTTTTTGTGACTCTTATTACTTTGCGTGAGTACAAGTCCAAAACTGTGGCTAATAAGCCTTTTACGCATATAAAAAACCAGATTTAATTATTAATAAAAAGGTTGTCATCAAATTAATTTAGGATCATTTAAAATTGTAGTTTTTATGATCAAAGCACTACTTACAGTTCAATCAACTAATTATTTTAGGGCTGCGTTTGTAAATGTCCTAATATTAAAACTTTTAGTCCTTAAATTAAATAATTAAAATGCGCCTTTCGTCTACAATTGCGGCACTTAATAAAACTATCTTATAGAAACAGAGAAACTTATGATCTTACAATCAAAAATATTATTGCACCTAATAATAGCCGCCTTAACATTTTTATCCATTGAAAATGCATCAGCCATTACATGGGAAAACCAAGTAGGTGTGACAACCACACACAATAGTATCACCAAAACAGGGACTACTTCTGCTTGGGATAGCGGAGCAAGTTCTAATGAGGCACTAACAGGTAATGGCTTTATAGAATTTCAAAAAGCGCCACATTCAAATGCTATGATTGGTTTGAGCAACGGGGACAGCTCGGTATCTTATAAGGATATTGATTTTGCCTTATTTTTCTCTAGTAATAGTGTCAAAGTTTATGAAAATGGCGAGTCTAAAGGATCGTTTGGCCAATTTACTTCCAATGATTTATTCCGAGTTGAAGTCAAAGATGGAGAAATTCTTTTTTTAAAAAACAATGTTGTTTTTTACACAAGCCTTACAACGCCAACAATGCCTTTAAGCATAGATACTGCATTGTATTCATCAAATGTAATATTCACAAATGTTTCTCTGTTGTCAACTGGAGTGGCTGCCCCATCAAATGCACCTATATTAAGTTCACCTACTGGAACAGTCACTGATACAACACCAGCTTTTAATTGGTCAAGCGTTATTGATGCATCTGGGTACAACTTAATTCTTGAAAATATAGATACAAATACAGTTGTAATAGATAAGGATTTAATTAACACTGGCTTTATACATAACACTAGTTTTACACCTATTGCCAATTTGGAATATGGTAATTATAGATGGGCTGTAACAGCATTTAATAGCAGTGGTAATGGACCAGTGAGTGATGATACATTTTTCGATATTACTGACCCAAACCAGTCATCTGGTATAACTTGGTTAAATGAAGTTGGCGTTAGTACAACTCCGACCAGTATTACCAAAACAGCTGCTAATGGTTGGACAGGTGGGGCAATTTCATTAGATGCATTAACTGGAAATGGCTATTTAGAATTTCAAAAAGAAACAAGCTCAAATGCCATGTTTGGTTTGAGTAATGGAGACAGTTCCCAATCTTATAAAGACATTGATTATGCTATTTATTTATATAGTAACAATATTAGAGTTTATGAAAAAGGCAGCTTTAAAGGATCATTCGGAACTTTTGTCACAGATGACGTCTTTAGCGTTGAGGTCAAGGACAGCAATGTTCTTTACTTAAAAAACAATACTGTCTTTTATACAAGCCTCACAACACCTGTATTTCCTCTAAACATAGATTCATCCTTGTACAATAATGAGATGAGTATTTCTAATATTTCACTTGTAGTAGAAGAACTTGATGTTGTTGAACTAACCGTAGCTGACTTGTCGGATAACTTACGGGCATGTATCAATAATGACACACTTCTCTTGTCAGAAGTTACCAACGTTTATTGTATCGATAAACCTGTTGATAACAATGACATAATAGAGATTGCTAGTTTAAATAATTTAGATAAATTATTCCTAAGTACAAACCAACAGTTTACAAATATTTCTGCATTAAATAGCCTAGTAAATTTAACTCAGTTATATATTCTTTATAACCCTCAAGTTGATATAACATCATTAAATTTCAATGACTTGACATCACTTAGCATCTTGAAATTATGGAGTTTGAATCTAACACAGATACCTGATCTTAGTAGTTTTTCTGAAATGACATTATTAGATTTCAATGATAACCCTATTGCGGGAGGATTTGATAATCTTCCAACCAAAACAATTAATTTGTTATTGTTAGAATCCAACCTAAGTAGTTGTAATTCGTTAGCTGGCAAAAATATTGTCGATCTAAGGATTGGAGGTGATAACTTTGTTTCATTCCAAGACTGTTCGGAAATAGTTGGTTTGAGTAACTTATCCATAGGCAAATCTCTCAATATGAATGCAACTCAATCAGTAGATTCATTTGCAGGTATTTGTAACTTAAGTATGGAACAAACCAATGTAGAACATTTGGTTGGTTCTCGACCAATAGGTAATATTAACTTATGGGCTAATCAAAACTTAAAAACAATTGATACAATCAAGCTAGCTAGCAATCCTTTCGATTTGGATAATGATTACCCCAATCTAATTCCCTCTATTGTTTATACTACTGGATCTGAGGCCATGACATGTTCGGCACTTTATGCCACAAAAGACATTTATGATAACTATGATGCGACTGATTTAAGCCAAGGGCTAGAAACTACTGTAGCAGGAGTCCCAAAAGAAATGGAAGCCTGTGGCTCACCCAACCCAGGTAAATATTTTGAAATGCCAGCAACATGTGCACCTGATGCTATCACTGGATTTAGTGCATCAATAATATCACAAAATACATATTCTTTAGATTGGTCTAAACAAGACCATAATATTTGGCAAGTGACTGATTATGAAATACGTGTAAATGGTGATAACAATGATATAAGAACATATACAAGCGCACAGGCACAAGTACTCCCTATCGAATTAAATGTTATAGGTGCATCAATTGCAAGTTTCGAAATAAGGGCTTGTGTAACTACAATTTGTGGTGAATGGCAATCAACTCAGACACAATGTGATTCAGATTGTACAACCGGTTCATATGTATCAGACGATATTGCTCCCATTACCGATGTACCTTCAATTGAACCAGTTGGAGATACATTTGTTGGTTCAATTGCTGGCAGTTTTCAAGCCGATCAAATGGGTCAAGCCAATTACTCAATTCCTATTTTAACAGGAGCTGGAACAGCAGGATTAGCACCACAAATATCATTAAACTATTCCAGTGGATCAGGCAATGGTGTGGCTGGGGTTGGTTGGGCACTTAGTGGTACAACCATCATTACACGTTGCCGAGAAACTGAAGAATCCCGTGATGGTGCAAGCAGCATTATTCCTCTGCCGATTACTTGGAGTACACAGGATAAGCTTTGTTTAAATGGTGAAAGACTATATCTGGTAACTGGCAGCAATTATTGGGATGATTTATCAACCTATAGAACCGAACGCGATCAATTTGCAAGGGTAACTTATCTATCCACAACCGATACATTTACCATTGAACGGAAAGATGGATCAAAAGCATACTATGGCGATACCAGCGATTCTGCAATTCAGGCAACCGATGTTGCAGGCTCACCAACATATGCTTGGGCCATTAGTCGTTTTACGGATAATATGAGCAATTATATTGATTATACTTATCAACAGTATGGGGATCTAGAATTTGCCTTACTTGATGTCGATTACACAGGACACTTAGCCAATCCAGTATTAGCACCGTATAACAACATTTCCTTTAACTATGAAAACACAAGAAATGATAAAACCGTTGCTTATATTGCAGGGGCAAAAGTGGGCATGACTCGTCGTTTGGCATCTATTGATTCATCTATTGATGGAACGAATGTTCGAACTTATACTTTGTTTTATAATAACTCAACTCATTCAAATCGTTCGATAATGACATCGTTTTCAGAATGTAGAGGGTCAAGTTGTTTGCCCATTACTACATTTGATTGGTCACAACCCAATGTTAATTTTAAAACCACATCAACTGGAGCTGCTGCTTTTCCTCGAAACTTAAAAAGTTCTAAATTGGGTGATATAAATGGTGATGGTCGTGCGGATTTAATTTTTGTAGATAATGATTCCAATACCTTTAAAGTGGCATTGGCCAATGGATCATTTGGTTTTGACATTGGTTCAATTACAACCATAAGCGCACCAACTGGTTCAGAAATTGATAACAAATGGCACTTAATTGATTTTAATGCAGATGGTAGGCAGGATTTACTCAAACAGGTAGGTGCAAACTGGTTTGTTCATTTGGCACTAGAGGGAACTTTAGGTTTTAGTAGTAGTTCTATAGCGTCAGGAATACCATCAACTACTGCAGATGTTGACTTTCAAATTGTTGATATGAACGGCGATGGCTTGGCTGATTTACTCTATGATCTAGCAGGATTGTCAGTAAGATACCTAGAAAAGAATGGCTCTAATGGCTATATTTTTTCTAATACATTGATTAACGTAGATTTGCCAAACCACCCAACTCAAATCGATGGCGTTCCTAACCCCAGCTGCGCTACTAATTGTATCAATGACATGGCATATCGTTTTTTCACCGATGATGAACTGAATATCAGGACACATGATGTTAATGGAGATGGGGTTGCAGATCTTATTCTAAGGAGTGATGTTTATCAGACTACTTATTCACAACGTTCAAATATGCCGACTGAACAACCAGACTATCGATTTATTTCTTCTGGTCAAATTTCTTCTGAAAATTCAAATACATCAGTTATTCAAGGAGGAGATGTAACGACACTCATGTCTTCCCACTGGATAGCATTTATTGGTCAAGGTATTGGTAGTAATGGCGAATTGGATTATCGAACACAAAAATATCATATTGCACAAGCATCATCCTTATTCAGTGATGCTGATAAAAACATTAAATTCGTTGACATCAATGCTGATGGATTAACAGACGTATTATCCAAAGGAATAGGTGAAAGTTGGCAATATGCGCTTGCAACCGGGACAGGACGCACACTCTTTACTCAAACAGGAGACATTACTAATTCTGATCACTTACAATTGTTTGATCACAATGGAGATGGTTATATTGATTTATATTATCCATCAAACTTTACAAATAAAAATTATTATTTACGAACATGGAATGGTAATGGTTTCTCAAATGCAACAATTCAAAATACCGAAGCCATCAATTTAACTAGTAATGTCAATCTATTTTTAGATTTAAACGGCGATGGTCGCGAGGACCAATTGCGCATTGATTCATCGGGAATACAAAGAATTTATACCCGAGAAGATTCCTATAAAGCCATTGACAAAATAGTAGAAATCAACAATGGCTTTGATGCCAAAACTAGTATTGGATACCAAGCACTTACATTTTCTACCACCTATAATCAAGGTACAGGCGCAAATATATTGAACTATGGAAATGGCTCTCCTGTTTTTGATTATATAAGTAGCATATTTGCGGTTAATAGTGTCTCTACAGATACACCAACACAGGCAGATGCAAATTCCAGAACTACAATGACCTACCAGTATAAAGATGCACGAGTACAAACTGGTGGACGTGGCTTTTTAGGCTTTGGAGAAATTATAACCTCGGTACCCGTTAAAGGATCTATTGAAAATCAAAATTATTTATTGCAAACACAAACAACCTATAATCAAGAGTTTCCGTACATAGGATTACCTAAAACAGTAATTGTTTCACAATATGAAGTCGCACCTATACCACCAATTGTTTGCACAGGTGATGGCAGTTGTTTTCCCCCACCATGTTTTCCAGGACAAGTTTGTGAAGACATTCAAAGAGCATCAAGCGGTACTCCAACGCCTGTCTTATTGTCACAAACAACCAATACTTTTGCTAAAGCATTTACAGCTGGAAAATCACAATTTGCATACATCAATAGTACCATTGAAAAAACCTATGCACCAAACGGGTCCGGTTTGCTAAAAACCCGTGTACAAACCTCAGGTCATGATAGTTTTGGTAATCCAACTAATAATACAGTAAAAATTTATGATGGTGCGTACAATCCAGCACTACCAAGCACTAATTTATTACATACCACAACTAGTACCAATTTATATGACAACTTAACCAGTAATTGGAAAATTGGATTGTTACGTAGCACCAGTACCACTGTATCAAGACCAGGTAAACCCTCTGTTAATTCATTGATGCAATATGATTATAACAATACCACAGGCCTGTTAAGCGAAGAGCGCCGTTTACCCAATGATGGTGCTGATAAATTCTTACGAATATTGCACGAGTATGACAATTTTGGTAATGAGCTGAAAACCATTTCTTGTTCAGGTTTCGACTTCAACAATGCTCAATGTGCTAATACTACTAATTTATCCAATGATATACCTGATAGTAACAATCCGACTAAGATACACCGATTCAATCAACTTGTATTTGATGCAAAAGGCCGTTATGTTAATCAGGTAAAAAACTCATTGGCCCAAACTGTTAGCACAATCACATCAAGAGACATATATGGCAACCCATTGACCACAACGGATTTATTGGGAACAACTCTGACCAACACTTATGATACATTTGGAACCGCTCAAACCAGTTATTCATCTTTGGGTTCTTGGTCTTATGTTTCTAAAATATGGTGTGACGATATAACAGGAACATCAGCCAGTCTCTGTCCAACAGATGCCATAATCAGAGTCACTAATAAAGCATCTGGCGGGGCATTAAGTTATGCCTTTATAGATAAGCTCGGCAGAACCATCAGTACAACTGCACGAAGTTTTAATAACAACAATGATGGCAGCACGATAGCCAATGAGCAATGGGTAATCAATGATCAATACTATGATGATTTAGGCCGAGCTGTAACCACAGTTGGTCCTTATTTTTATGGAGAAACAAACGCAGCCTTAATCCCAGAAACCAACACGGAATATGACCGCTACAATCGAGTCACTAAAGTTATACTGCCTGATGGTGCTACCGAAATTATTAATTATTCTGGCTTTATTACCAGCACAACAAATGCCTTAAACCAAAATAAAATAGAAACTAAAAATGCATTGGGTGAGTTGCTTCAGGCTCAAGATCATTTAGGAAATAGAATTAACTATATCTACAATTCTCAAGGTTTAGTAACCGATATCAAACGCACCGCTGATGGCTCAACAGAACTACTAATCAAAAACACTTATGACAAAGCAGGACGAAAAACTAAAAGTGAAGATGTAGACACAGGTACCACACTCAGTTCTTATAATGCCGAAGGTGAAATCATAAAAGTCACAGATGCCAAAGGCCAATACGTATATACTTACCGCGATGAATTGGGTCGAGTAGATTTAACCGAAAACTTTGATAGCAATGGTATTAAAAAACTCAGCACCCAACAAAACTATAATCCCAGTAGTAACCAGATATCATCTGAAGTGGAATTCTTAGGTCCTGATGCGTTTAGACGTGATTATACTTATGACAGCCTTAAACGCCTTAGCAGTATTACCACAGAGTTCATAGACACAGAAAATGTCTGTAACAATGGTTTTGATTGTCAATTCTCTCAAAGCCTCTACTATGATAGATACTCAAGAAGTAAGATTGAGCAGGATGCCTCAGGTAAAGCCATCAAAAATAACTACAACTCACAAGGGTTTTTGGAAAATATTACCAACGCAGATGATGAGTCACAACAATACTACAAAATAAACAACACCGATCACAGAGGCAACATCACACAAGATACGAAAGCGGCCAATCTGGTCACAGATTATTACTTTGATGATGACCGGGGTTTTATGACCGATATCATCAACGACAGTTTAAGTGCCAAAATCTGGTACAGTTATGGGTATGATAAATTAGGCAACCTGCGCAAGCGTGCTGACATTAAAGACATTAACAATCCAAGTAGTGGCATGAGTGAATGTTTGTACTATGACAGCCTTAATCGTTTAACCGACACCCGTAGATATGACAGATTCAATACCAACTGTAATGGTAATCCTTTACCAAGTGACACCACAGAAATCACCTCGATTGGATACAATGGTAAGGGCAATATCACCAGCAAAGATAATCAAACATACAGTTATCTCAATGCAAGTCCAACATTTATAGGCAACAGCCCACACCAAGTGACACAAAAAGGTGGTCAAGTCTATGAATATGACGCCAATGGCAACAACACAAAAATGACCAATTTTCAAACAGAAAATGGTTCGTTTCAGAATCGCAATATTGAATACAATACATTCAATAAAGTGGAAAAAATATGGACTGGCAACGACTCATCAAATCCCATTGCACAATCCAGATATAAGTATGGTACTTCAAGACAAAAGTTTGCCCGTATCGATGAAGAAAATGGACAAAGCAAGGTGACTTACTTTATTGGCAATGTTGAAATTGAATACAATGGAGGCATAACCAAATACAAACGCCAACTGGGAAATTATGCGATAATTACAGAAACAGGTACTAATACCACTGAAGCCTATTTATTTACTGATCATTTAGGTAGCATCGATACTATTGCTGATGCCAGTGGAACAATTTTACAACAAATGAGTTTCTCTGCCTGGGGAGAGCGAAGACTGCCAACTAACTGGGACCAAATCACCATCCCAAACATCAGACAACAAATGGATGGCTTTACCAATCGTGGTTATACTGGACATGAGATGGTCGATGCCTTTGGTATCATCAATATGGGTGGCAGGCTTTATGATGCCGCTTTAGGGCGTGTGTTACAAGCCGATCCTTTTGTGCAAGACCCAACCAATACACAATCATTTAATAGATATACTTATGTATATAATAATCCGCTGAGTTATACCGATCCAAGTGGGTATTTTAGTTTAAGGCAAGCTTTAGGTATTGCTATTGGGATTGCAACAGGTATATTACTTGGTCCACTTGGATTTGAAATTGCAAATGTATATTGGGCAGCTTTTTTTGGTGGCTTTGCTTCAGGAGCAATTATTACAGGTAGCTTAAAAGGTGCATTAATATCTGGTATAACAGCAATGGCTACAGCTGCGGTAACCAATAATATATTCGACCTTATTAAAGGAAATCCCGCCACGGGGTTAAAAGGGGCCGCCCAGACTATTACTGAGAAAACTACAGAAGCCTTATCATCTCCATTAACGGATGGAATTATTTCAGAAATCTCTACAACTGGTAAAGTTTTGACACAAACCTCATTAAAAACTGGTTCACAAGCAGCTGGTGAAATTGCAAAAGGCATTGATTATATAATGGATACAGCAACTGTAATAGGTCAAACTTTTAGAGAGTTACTAGCCAGTGAAATTAAACGCGTCTTTGTAGAAATGTGGGCAAGCTCTCAAGTTGCAATGACTGGCCAAAAAAGTGTTTCATTAGGGCAAGCAAATATAGATGGTACTACATATAATATGTCAATGAACTTACCTGCATCGAATCTTGAAAGATGGATTGCAGGTGGCGTTACTGTTTTATCAATTGGTACAGCAATTACTCAAACAGGGAGGAATTTTGTTAAGAAAAAATACTTATCAGCTAAAGGAAAAGTCCAAAATCTGATTAAAAAACTATCGAGGACTCCTCGAATTCCTGGGCGGGTTCAATCAAGAATTAATATATCCAATGATGGGTTTTCTCATGTGATCAAAGGCCATTTTGATCCATCAAGAATTTTTAATAAAAGCCAATTTACTATTTCTCAAACCGAATTGAAATCGCTACTTGGCGCAAAAAACACAATAAGTTCACAAGTAAAAATGCTTGAATCTGGTAGTTTTGCACGAACAATAACAAGTGATAAAATAGTAGGAAATTTAGCAACAAAATTTGGTGGAGCTCCAACAAATGTTTTTTCCGTTATTACTGATAAGTTAGGAAATATATTAACTGCACATCCTGGTGGTATATAATATGTTAATGAGAAAAAAACAAAAAGAACTTCGAAGCGATATAGAAGAATTAAATAGAAAATACTTTAATAAGACATTATTAAATGAAAGTTTTTATGATCAATTAAGCAATAATGGAATTTTTCCTGAAAATAGTATGTTGATAAATATGTATCCTGATAGTAGTAATACATATATTGTTGAACTTTTTACTAATTCATTAACAGTATTACGGTTGGATTTGGATTTGGATTTTCCAGAATATTCGATAATTGAAAATATTACAGATGAATTTATGATAAAAGCAAAAGTTAAAAGTACAAAAGAAAGCGTATTACTAGCAATATTTAAAGAATCTGGTTGTAAAATACAATAACAAGGACACACGCTTTTTCAATACAACAATCAAGCCAAAACCCAATGAATAACAAGTGAATAACAAGGACACGAATAACAAGGACACACGCTTTTTCAAAACAACAATCAAGCCAAAACCCAATAGTTTAGGTTTGATTGTTGATTGTTTTTATGTTTCTGAACTAAAGATATGTGTGTTTTTGTTTGATTCGTTTGAATTTTATAGATTTGCCTTATTCAATACAAAGCTAACCATCACACTTGATTAGTGTAAATGAATTAATTGTGAAAATTAACTACTCTAAAGCGGGTTTTAACTGTATGCCTGAACACCATTTTTTACCAACACTCTGACAAAAGTCTTTGAGCTGATTCACTGTGCCGACAGCTGTGATGCCACTGGTTTTGAATTGAGTTAACTCATCCATCCAAGTATCTGGGTTTAAGTTTAATCGTTCGAGAATATCTGGTAATTCTTTAGGAATGCTTCCACGTTTTGATTCTAATACCGCCCTACCTGTTAATTCAACAAGTTGTAAATATAAAGAAAGTGAATAAGGTATATCATCATTTCCAAAAGGCAGTAGATCTGTATTATTGTTTTTTATTCTTTCTTGTATAGAAGTATAGTCAGATGCTTCAGGAGTACGTGCCATAGCAGCTCGAATTGGATTAAGATCAACATATGCCATGCACGTTAACAAGGCGCTCTCATCAAGCAGTGCTTGACTTTTAAAGCGTGATTCGAAAAAGTGGCCTTTACAATTGTCCTCGCTATTTGCCCTGAATGCAATGTTTTGGTTTAGGAGTTTCATAAACCATGAGATATTCATTAAGCGTTCTCGGAATTCATTGGTCATTATTAAAACCATATCCATTTCAGCTTTTGTCATCAATTGTTTATCCATAAACTTTTGACAAAGAAATGGTAATTTACATAATGATGACCAATGAATTAAGACTTGATGAATAGACCAATCTTTTGTCTCATTTACTTTTAAAACCAAGTGATAATGATTGCTCATAATAGCATACGAACACACATCAATATTAAACACAGATGCTAAGTACTTTACCCGATCAACTATCCATTGCCTTCGGTGTTCAAATGAAGTTTTTGTAAGTCTATCAAAGCCACAAAGATATGATCTACGAACGCATCGAGAAATGATATGGTAATAGGGCTGTCTCTTATACACATCTCCGAGCCCACGAGACAGGCAGAAATCTCG
>OJDV01000496.1_pt1 | contig 13864 bp, 14 predicted proteins | sample 1592911 | NCBI WGS metagenome assembly OJDV01 (sample SAMN05416860, study PRJEB24817) | seawater metagenome | isolation source: Sea water | place: Canada:Atlantic | collected 2013-11 | reverse complement strand
AGATGTGTATAAGAGACAGGGGGAGAAGTTTCAACCAAAGATGTTTTACTTCCTTCAGCACATCAAATCGGAAAAGGAGAATTGCTTTTCAGTAAAATTGAAGACGAACAAGTACAACAACAATTAGATAAATTAGCCGCTACCAAAAAAGCAAACGAAGTGATGAATGCAAGTCCAGAACCTCAAAAAGACACCATACAATTTGACGATTTCACCAAATTAGATATGCGAGTAGGAACTATATTGGAAGCTACAAAAATGGCAAAAACCAAAAAACTTTTGATTCTTAAAGTAGATACGGGTATCGATGTTCGCACCATCGTTTCTGGTATTGCAGAAAGTTTTACGCCAGAAGAAGTTATTGGTAAAAAAGTAACCGTATTGGTGAATTTAGCACCTAGAGCTTTACGTGGAGTTGAAAGTGAAGGAATGATTTTAATGACGGAAACACCAGAAGGGAAATTGGTATTCTTAAATCCTGATGATGAAAATGTAACCAATGGAGCTACGATAAATTAGTGGTTTCTATATTAAAATTTGTTGGCTCTAAAACTCAGCTTCCCGAAAGCGGAATAAAGAACACCCTGGCTTTACTAAATGAAGATTGTACCATTCCCTTTATTGCTCGTTACAGAAAAGAGCGCACTGGGAATTTGGATGAAGTACAGATAGAGAGCATTGTAACCTTTAAAGAACAATTTGAAGCTTTAGAGAAAAGAAAAAAGGCAATCCTCAAAGCATTAAAAGAACAAGAAGTACTTACTAAAGAGTTGGAAGATAAAGTTAATCGCACCGATAACCTTATTAGCTTAGAAGATTTATACCTTCCCTATAAAAAGAAACGAAAAACAAAAGCAGAAACAGCACGACTAAATGGTTTGGAACCTTTAGCTAAAATTATTATGAGTCAGAATGCTCATGATATAAAATCAATTGCTGTAAAATATATTTCTAAAACGGTTTTAAACTTTGAAGATGCATTGGAAGGTGCTCGTTTTATCATTGCAGAATGGATCAATGAACGTACGGATATCCGTAATAACATTCGGTATCAATTAGAGCGGTTTGCCATGATTATCACCAAGGTAATTAAAGCCAAAGAATCGGATGAAAAGGCTCAGAAATTTAGAGATTATTTTAATTGGAGTGAGTCATTACAACGTAGTCCATCTCATCGTTTATTAGCTATATTAAGAGCGCAAGAAGAAGGCTTTATTCGTGTGAAAATAGAAATCGATGATGAAAAAGCACTTTCAAAAATAGAAGATCGCATCATTCGTTCACAAAATGAATGTGCTCATCAAATAGAATTGGCGATTAAAGATGCATACAAACGTTTGCTGTATCCTTCCCTGTCCAATGAAACATTAGGCATCGCAAAAGAAAAAGCAGACGATACCGCCATTCAGGTATTTGCGAAAAATTTAAAGCAATTATTATTGGGTTCTCCTTTAGGTGAAAAAAGAATTTTAGCCATAGATCCTGGTTTTAGATCTGGATGTAAAGTGGTTTGTTTAGATGCTCAAGGAGCTTTAAAACACAATGAGACCATTTATCCTCATGCTCCCAAAAACGATCAAATAGGAGCTATTAAAAAAATTAGTTCCTTAGCAGATGCACATAAAATTGAAGCAATTGCCATTGGTAACGGTACCGCATCAAGAGAAACTGAACAATTAATAAGAAAAATACATTTTAAAAACGACCTACAAGTTTTTGTAGTCAGTGAAGCTGGAGCATCCATTTATTCGGCTTCCAAAATTGCTAGGCAGGAATTTCCAAATTACGATGTTACCGTTCGTGGGGCAATTTCAATTGGGAGACGACTGGCAGATCCTTTAGCAGAATTGGTGAAAATTGATGCCAAGTCTATTGGTGTTGGTCAGTATCAACACGATGTAGATCCTACTAAAATGAAAAACTCTTTAGATCGTGTGGTTGCTAATTGCGTAAATTCGGTTGGAGTAAATATCAACACCGCAAGTGCTTCTTTATTGAGTTATGTATCCGGAATTGGCCCAAAATTAGCAGAGAGTGTTGTCAATTATAGAGAGGAAAATGGTGCCTTTACTTCTCGAAATGAAATAAAAAAAGTGCCACGATTAGGAGCGAAAGCTTTTGAACAAGGAGCGGGTTTCCTTCGTATTAAAAATGCAAAAAATCCTTTGGACGATTCCTCCGTCCATCCAGAAAGCTATGTTCTTGTTTCAAAAATGGCAATAGATGAAAAGAAAACCGTTTCTGAATTAATTGGAAATAAGGAGGTCCTTCAGAGCATAAGCTTAGAAAAATACATTTCAGAAAAAACAGGATTACCAACCCTCCAAGACATTGTAAAGGAATTGGAAAAACCAGGCTTGGACATTCGAGCGGAAGCCAAAGTGTTTACTTTCAATCAAAATATAAGAATTATTAATGACCTAAAAGAAGGTCAATTATTGCCAGGCATTGTCAATAACATCACTAATTTTGGTTGTTTTGTGGATGTAGGCATCAAAGAAAGCGGTTTGATTCACGTGTCTAATTTAGCCGATAAATTTGTTAAAGATGTTAGTGAACATGTAAGTTTACATCAACAAATTATTGTGAAAGTCTTGGAAATTGATGTGGCTAGAAAACGAATACAGTTGAAGCTACACAAATAGTTATACTAATTTTGTTGAAATAATTTTTACAGGACAAGCCTCCATAGCTTTGATGTTGGCTTCCAAAATAGAATGATCTTGAGATTTTATGGTAAAAAATCCCTTTTTATCGATGGATTTAAGCAATACCGTTTTCCCGTCCTTTTTGGACATTTGAAACTGCGCTGGAGCAAATTCAACACAATAGTTGCAACCAATGCACTTTTTCCTCTGTAAAGTAATTACAACCATTAATTAGGAAACTGTGGGTTGCGGGGTTTGTACAATCTTATACAACTTATCGGAAGGGCGAATTCTAAATTTTAAAGGTATGGTCACAGAATCCCCCTTAGATGCTTTATCTATTCGTTCGTCGTTTACCATCATTTCTGTTAATTCAAATTCCTCCACTCCTGTGGTGGGTCCCGTAATTAAAATGGTATCTCCAAGAGTTAAATCGAAAGCTTCAATTTTAAACTCACCAATGTTTACTTTCGGAAAGAAATGCATTCCTTTACCTAAATAAACTTTCTTTTGAGTTGCCTTACTTCCATCAACATCACTCCATTCACCCATTTTTTGACCTAAGTAATAACCACTCCAAAATCCACGGTTATACACTTTACTTAATTCGGCCATCCAATCTTTAACTTTCTCTTGAGAAAACTCGCCTTCATAATAAGCATCAATTGCCTCGCGATAGGTTTTAATTACTTTGGCTACATATTCTGGAGCTCTACCTCTACCTTCAATTTTTAATACTTTAATTCCTGTATCAATAATTTGATCTAAAAAATCTAAAGTACATAAGTCTTTTGGTGACATGATGTACTCATTGTCCAATTCCATTTCATTTCCTGTATCTTGATCGATAACGGTATATTTTTTTCTGCAGTTTTGCTTACAAGCTCCTCTATTTGCAGAAGAATTATGAGAATGTAAACTCATATAACATTTTCCTGAAACCGCCATACAAAGAGCACCGTGGCCAAATATTTCTACTTCAACCAAGTTTCCAGCAGGACCGGTTATCCTTTCTTTTTCAATTTGTTCGGTTATTTTTTTAACCTGACGCAAACTTAATTCCCTACTCATAACCATCGTATCGGCAAACATGGCATAAAATTTAACCGTCTCAATATTAGTGATGTTAATTTGTGTAGAAATATGAATTTCCATTCCTATTTGCCTTGCATAAGAAATCACGGCTTGATCCATTACAATTACTGCCGTTATTCCAGCATCTTTAGCGGCATCTAATAAGGTTTTAATAATGGTTAAATCGTGATCATAGATAATGGTATTCAAAGTAAGGTAGGTGCGAATATTTCTTTCTTCACATCGTTTTACAATTTCGGGTAAATCCTCTATAGTAAAATTGATACTCGCACGAGCACGCATATTTAACTGATCAACGCCAAAGTACACAGAATCAGCCCCGTTAGTAATTGCAGCTTGCAATGATTCGAAACTTCCGGCAGGAGCCATTAATTCAATTCTTCCTGATTGTGTCATAACTTTTTTTTCCAATAATTGAGGGCTGCAAAGATAAGAATATGTGAGACTAAAAAATGAAAAATCTTCTGTATCAGAATCAATAGGAAATAATAACCTTCTTCAGAAAATAGAATTAAAATTTATAATTACAAAAAATCTATTACTTTTGCCTTTTAAATTATTCTTTTAACCTTATAAATTAGTATAGCATGCAACTGTACAATACACTAAGTGCAAAAGAGAGAGCAGCCATTTTGGAAGAAGCGGGAGAAGACCGTTTAACTCTTTCTTTTTATCAATATGCCAAAATTGGCAATCCAGAACTCTTTAGAAACCATTTGTTTTTAGCTTGGGACGCCCTTGAAGTCTTGGGAAGAATTTACGTAGCTAATGAAGGAATCAATGCACAATTATCGGTACCTGCCAAAAAATTTAAGGCTTTTAAAAGCTTTTTAGATGGTATCTATTTCTTAGAAAATTGCCGTTTGAATATTGCTGTAGAGCAAGACTTAAAGTCCTTTTTAAAACTAAAAGTAAAAGTACGTCATAAGATAGTGGCCGATGGATTGAGTGACGACACTTTTGATGTTACCAACATAGGAATTCATGTAGATGCTTCAAAATTTAATGCCTTAATAGAAGATCCAGATACAGTCTTGGTAGATATGCGTAATCATTATGAGAGCGAAATTGGACACTTTAAAAATGCCGTTACACCCGATGTAGATACGTTTAGAGACTCTTTAGATATTATTGAAGAGGATTTAAAAGACCATAAAGAAGATAAGAAGTTGGTGATGTATTGTACCGGAGGAATCCGTTGTGAAAAGGCAAGTGCTTACTACAAACACAAAGGCTTTAAAAATGTATTTCAATTAGAAGGCGGTATTATTGAGTATACTCGCCAAGTAAATGATCAAGGCCTGGAAAATAAGTTTTTAGGCAAAAATTTTGTTTTTGATCACCGACGTAGCGAACGTATTAGTGATGATGTTATCTCTAATTGTCATCAATGTGGTGCTGCTTGTGATACGCATATAAATTGCGCAAATGAAGGCTGTCATTTACTCTTTATTCAGTGTGAAGTTTGCTCCGAAAAAATGGAATTTACTTGTAGTGATGAATGTCATGAGATTATTCAATTGCCGTATGAAACGCAAAAAGAATTACGAAAAGGAACACACGCTAGCAATAAAATTTTTAAGAAAGGTAGATCTACAAAATTAGCCTTTAAGAAATAAATAGGATTAATAACAAATTAACCCTATTAAACTGTAATCAATGCCATGAAAGGAACCTTCGAAGGTTTTTTTCATGGCATTGTTGTTTTATTTCAGAAAAATCTTCCAAATTTTGACCTAATCTTCTTGTCCTAAAATTGGGCTTCACATATTAGAATATGTGTGGGTTAAAAATGTAAAATATGACATATATCATAAAATAAAGGTCTTGAATCAATTATTTTTGGCACATTAAAAGACTAATTTATCTTATTTTATTAATTTAATACGAAACCTATGCTATCAAAAAAACAAGCACGAGCCTTTTTCTTAGGAGGTACGGTAGTTACATTCTTAATCTTTATTGGGTTAACAGTGTATTCCCTTAGCAAAGCTCAAGATCAAACAAACTATGAGAATATTACCGAACAAGTAGTACGAGGTAAAGATTTATGGGACACTAACAATTGTATGGGTTGTCATACATTATTAGGTGAAGGAGGCTATTACGCTCCAGAACTTACCAAAGTAATTGACCGTAGAGGTGAAGGCTATATCAAAGCCGTTTTAATGACCCCTAATCCTTGGGAACCCAATGGAAGAAAGATGGTTGCTTATGGCTTTTCTGAAGAAGAAGCTCAGGATTTAATTGCCTTTTTCGATTGGATTGGTAAAATAGATCTTAATGGCTTCGAAACCGTAGTATCTCCATTAGCTAAAGATAAAAACTAAAAAAATATAATTATGAAATATAAATCACAAAAAGTAGCCTATTGGTTTTTTGCCCTATCCATGTTGTTGTTTGTTCTACAACTGGTATATGGTTTTATTATGGGCTTTGCTCATGCAGGATTTGATGGATTACACGACATCATTCCATTTAACACAGCAAAAGCTGTTCACCTTAATCTATTGGTAGTTTGGTTATTATCAGGTTTTATGGGTGCCGCATATTATATTATTCCCGAAGAAGCACAACACGAATTGGTAAGTGTTAAGCTTGCTTATGTGCAATTAATTTCACTCGCATTAGTAGGTGTTGCCGCTATAATTGGTTTTCATTTTAATATTTGGGAAGGACGAAAGTTCTTAGAAATTCCCAGAGGACTAGATTATTTGGTAGTTGTAAATGTATTATTATTCTTAGGAATAATATTGACAACCCTTATTAAAGGAAAAAGAAGAACAACAACAGCCTTAGTGCTTACTATGGGTTTATTTTTTGCTGCTCTACTTTACCTTCCAGGTATGCTTCCTTTTGATAGTCAAGTAATGGATTCATTTTTTAGATGGTGGGTAGTTCACTTATGGGTAGAAGGTGTTTGGGAATTAATTATGGGAGGTATTCTTTCTTTCTTATTAATTAAACTAACTGGAGTTGATAGAGAGGTTATTGAAAAATGGCTTTATGTAATTGTTGGTTTAACATTCCTTTCTGGTGTTTTAGGAACTGGTCACCACTACTATTACATTGGAGTAAATAAAATTTGGCTAATTGTAGGTGGAATATTCTCAGCTTTAGAGCCTCTTGCTTTTCTGGCAATGGCATTGTTTGCAGTAAATATGTATCGTAAGGGAGAGAAAAAACATCCTAATAAAATTGCATTATTCTGGACCTTAGGAGCTGCAATTGTTTCCTTTGTTGGAGCAGGATTATTAGGATTTGCACATACTCTACCACAAACAAACTTATACACACACGGAACCTTAGTTACAGCAATGCACGGTCACCTTGCATTTTGGGGGGCTTATGCTATGATTGTTTTAGCAATAATAAGTTACGCATTACCTAACTTAACAGGAAGAAAATTATATGATGGAGCAAGAGGAAGAGCAGCTTTCTGGTTGTCGAATATCGGTATGGTTGGTATGACGGTAGCTTTTGGTGTAGCTGGAGTAGCTCAAGTATATTTAGAACGTATTATGAAATTAGAATTTATGGAAGTTCAAAAAATGATCGAAGTTCATTTTTATGTTTTGATTCTCTGCGCAACTGTTTTTCTAACTGGTATAGTTTTATACATCATCGATTTTGTAAAATATGGCCAACCAACAGACGAAGCCTTAGAAATTAAGAACTAATAACAAAAATATTCTTCAAAGATTGGAGATTAACATTTTCTTATCTTTGAAGAATTAAATTAACCAACCAATATCAACAAAATGAAATTATTAAAATTAAATGTAAAACTACTAGGAATAGTAGCGTTAGTAGCTATCCTATTTGCAAGTTGCAAATCTGAAGAAAAAGAAGTTGCTAAAAAAGACCCAGCAACTATTGCACTTAATGGAACTATGAATGCGGAACTAACTGCTCCCCCATTTGTTCCTGAACCAGTTGGTGATCGCCCTGCGAAAAAATTAATCGTAGATATGGAAATCTTAGAACAAGAAGGTACCATGACTGATGGGACAACTTATATGTATTGGACTTTTGGAGGATCAGTTCCTGGAAGTTTCATTCGTACTAGAGTTGGGGACCAAGTAGAGTTTACTTTATCTAATCACCCAGATAATAAATTACCTCATAATATAGATTTACATGCCGTTACTGGACCTGGTGGAGGGGCAACCTCTTCTTTTGTAGCTCCAGGACATAGTAAGACATTTTCTTTTAAAACCTTAAATCCAGGCTTATATGTATATCATTGCGCAACTGCTCCAGTAGGAATGCATATTGCAAATGGGATGTATGGTTTAATATTAGTGGAACCAGAAGGTGGTTTACCTAAAGTAGATAAAGAATACTATATCATGCAAGGTGATTTTTATACTAAAGGTGAAAATGGTGCTCCAGGCTTACAAGCTTTCGACATGAAAAAAGCGGTAGATGAAGATGCGGATTATGTTGTATTTAACGGAAAAGTTGGATCTTTAACTGGAGACAATGCAATTACAGCAAACGTAGGTGAAACAGTTCGTTTATATGTTGGAAATGGTGGGCCAAATCTAACTTCGTCTTTCCATGTTATTGGTGAAATTTTCGATAATGTACATGTGGAAGGTGGAGATTTAATCAATACTAATGTACAAACTACTTCTATTCCTGCAGGTGGAGCTGCTATTGTAGATTTTAAAGTGGACGTTCCTGGAACTTTTATTTTAGTAGATCATGCAATTTTTAGAGCTTTTAATAAAGGTGCTTTAGGAATGTTAAAAGTAAGTGGTGAAGAAGACAAAACTCTTTACTCAGGTGTAAAACAAGAAGGTATTTATAATCCTGAAGGAGGAACATTACAAGAAATGCCTGATGATGAAACTAAAGAAGTTGTTTCAAAAGGCGAAAAATCTTTAGCTGAAAAGATTGCTTCAGGTAAAAATTTATATACCACTACATGTTTTGCATGTCACCAAGCAAATGGAGAAGGAATTCCAAATGCTTTCCCACCTCTTGCCAAATCAGATTATTTGAATGCTGATGTAAACAGAGCTATTGATATCGTTGTGAATGGTAAAACAGGAGAAATAATTGTAAATGGAGATAAGTATAATAGTGTGATGACAAAACAAACACTATCCAGTGAAGAAGTTGCAGATGTATTAACTTATGTTTACAATTCTTGGGGAAATAATAAAACCATTGTTACTACTTCTCAAGTAGACCAAGTTAAAAGCGGACACTAATTTTCTGTATGAAAGCTATATTAAGATTGACAGTTTGTATTCTATTTCTTTGGAATAGTAATGCGAATTGTCAATCAAATATGGTTCCTATTAAAGGAGGAACCTATACCCCTCTTTATGGTAGAGATTCTTTACAGGTTACTATTTCAGATTTTTATATGGATGTTTATCCTGTAACTAACCAAGCGTTTTTAGAGTTTGTAAAAACAAACCCTAAATGGAAAAAGTCTCAGGTTAAAAAATTATTTGCAGATGGGAATTATCTTGTTAGCTGGAAATCTGATACAGCATTAGGAACTTCACAATCACAAAAAGCTCCAGCTACAAATATTTCCTGGTTTGCAGCAAACGATTATTGTTCTAGTCAAGGCAAACGTCTTCCAACCATTGATGAATGGGAATATGTGGCTATGGCTAATGAAAATATTGCAGATGCTAGATATTTAAAAAACTATAACGAATACATATTAAGTTGGTATGAAAAACCAAAAACCTTTAATAACGAAATCGGATCCTCTTTTAAAAACTATTGGGGAGTATGGGATTTACATGGTTTGGTTTGGGAATGGACTTCCGATTTTAACTCGGTGTTAATCTCTGGAGAATCTCGAAAAGATGTAGATAATGATAGTAATCTTTTTTGTGGAAGTGCTGCTATTGGAGCGACCGATTTAATGAATTATGCAGCTTTTATGAGGTATGCTATTCGTGGAAGTTTAAAGGCTAGCTTTACCATGAAAAATCTAGGTTTTCGATGCGTGAAAGATTAATTACATATAAATATCCAATTATTTCTATTATGAAAAAATTCATAACAATAGTATTGCTATTGGTTTCAGCTATAACACTAAACTCTTGTAATGATGAGAAAACTGCTTCTTCAGAAACAGTTATTTATCAATGCCCAATGAAATGTGAAGGTGAAAAAACATATTCTAAAGAAGGGTCTTGCCCAGTTTGCAAAATGGATATCTTGGCACTTTCTAAAAAGAATTCAGAAAAAATACCAACAGATGAAATCTCAGATAATTCGATATTCAACCTAACTAGTACTTGGAATACTGAAGAAGGTAAATCTATAGAGCTTATAGATTTAAAAGGAAAAACCTTAGTGATGGTTATGATTTACACTACTTGTAAAGCAGCTTGTCCAAGATTGGTTGCCGATATGCGAAACATAGAAAAACAAGTTCCCAAAGATTTACTTTCCGATATCAATTTTGTTCTTATTAGTATTGATCCAGAAACAGACACACCAAAAAGGCTAAAAGAATTTGCAATAGAAAATCATATGGACGGGGAACAATGGACTTTCTTACAGGGAACAAAAAATAGTGTTAGAGAATTTGCCAATGTTCTTGCTGTAAAATACAAGCAGATTTCTCCGATGGATTTTTCACATTCCAATATAATAAGTATATTTAATCCTCAAGGAGAGTTGGTCCATCAACAGGAAGGACTTGGTGTCGACAATAAAGAAACAATATCTAAAATAATTAAAACCTCAAAATTAACAAATTAATATTATGAAGAAACAACTACTATTATTAGCTATGATTGCATTTTTTGCAATGCCATCAATCGCTCAAGAGTTTAACCTTTCTGGTGAAATAAGACCAAGATATGAAAACAGATATGGATTTGGGTCCCTTCGATCTGAAGGTGATGAGGCTGGAAATTTTGTATCCCAACGTACAAGAATAAATTTCGATTTTAAAAACACAAAAATGATTTTTAAAGTGGATGTTCAAAATGTAAGAGTTTGGGGGGATGTTGCCACAATGACTACAGATGATACAGGAATTAATTTTTTCCAAGCCTGGGGGGAAGCTATCATATCAGAAAAATTTAGCATGAAATTAGGGCGACAAATAATTGCTTATGATGATGAAAGAATTTTTGGTGGTGTAGCATGGGCGCAACAAGCTCGTAGTCACGACGCTTTTCTATTTAAAATTAGACCAAATGAAAACCATAAAATTGATGTAGGTATTGCTTATAATGCCGATATGCAGTCTAATTTAGATCAATTGTATAGCAATGCTGCTGGCTATAAAACCTTCCAATACGGTTGGTATCACGGTGATTTTAATAAGGTAGGGGTTAGTTTCCTATTATTAAACACCGGGATAGAATATTTAGAAAACGAGGGGCTTCCTAATGAGGATACTACCATAGATTATATGCAATCTATTGGTCCAAGAGTAACCTTTAAATCTGGGAATATTTCTGCTGATGGTGCTTTTTATTTTCAAACTGGAAAATCTTTAGACAATAGTGTAAGTGCTTCTTATTTTGGTGCGAATTTTAATTATAAATTCACAGACAATTTTAATGCTACTTTAGGAGGGGAATACTTATCTGGTAAAGATATGGACGACTCTAGTACAGATGTAAATTCATTCGCCCCATTGTTTGGGACCAACCATAAATTTAATGGTTTAATGGATTATTTTTATGTAGGGAATCATGCCAACAATGTTGGTTTAACTGATATCTATTTACATTTAGGATATTCTATGAACAAATGGAACTTTAAATTATCTCCTCATTATTTTGCTGCTGCAGCAAATATTATTGATACTAATGGAGATAACTTAGATGATTATTTAGGTACAGAAATCGATTTTACCGTAGGCTATAAATTAACTAAAAGCATTAAAATAGATGCGGGATACTCTCAAATGTTTGCCAACGATTCTATGGAAGCTATTAAAGGTGGAGATAGCAGTCTTCATAATAGTTGGGCTTGGGTGATGGTTACATTTAAGCCAAACTTGTTTAATCATAAGTTTACAGCACCAGAAGATGTAAATTAAACCTCTTTTAAATAACTTTTTAAAAACCAGTGTAAAATAATTACACTGGTTTTTTTATGGATTAATACACCTAAGATGCAAATCTGAAAAATTTAGTTCTTAAAAGAAATCTTTTTTAGAGCAGATGATTTCGTTATATTTGTAAAGACATAACGAATCCCAATATGATTTCCGTAGAAGAAGCTTTTAAATTAGTACAAGACCATATAAATACTACTGACAAAACAGAGCATAGATCTGTTTTAAAGTCAAGGGCTTATACGCTATCTAAAAATATAAATTCACCTATTAATATGCCTCCTTTCCGGCAATCAGCTATGGATGGCTATGCCCTTTGTTTACATAAGGATATGCGCTATACCATTATAGACGAAGTGAAGGCTGGCGATGGACATCATCCTGTTTTAAAAGAAGGAGAAGCGGTTCGAATTTTTACAGGATCTGCAGTACCAGATACTGCCAATAGTGTAATGATGCAGGAAAAAACAAATCGGGAAGACAATAAATTATTTCTTACCAGTCCTGCTGTTATTAATGATAACATTAGACCTTTGGGCGAACAAGTCCAAAAGGACGCTTTAGCTTTAAAAAAAGGAACCCAAATAAATTCAGCCGCTATTGGTTTTTTGACCACGCTTGGTATTTCTGAAATCGAAGTGTTTTCAAAACCTTCTATTGCAATTATTACTACGGGTAATGAATTAATTGAAGCTGGACAGGCCCTCACCTACGGAAAAATATACGAAAGTAATTCGGGGATGTTAATGAGCGCATTACAAAGTTTAGGATTTGAAGATATCACCATTAGCAAAGTAAAAGACGATTATAATTCAACAGTAATCGCATTAGAAAAAGCGATTTCAGAAAATGACATGGTATTAATTTCTGGTGGAATTTCAGTTGGAGATTATGATTTTGTGGGGAAAGCCTTATTGGAATTAGGAACAGAGCAAATTTTTTATAAAGTAAAACAGAAGCCAGGAAAACCATTGTTCTTTGGAAAAAAAGGGAATACTCCGGTGTTTGCTTTACCTGGAAATCCTGCTTCAGCATTGAGTAGTTTCTATATTTATGTGCAACCGTCTCTTCAGTTATTATCTGGAAATATTGATTTTTCATTAACAAGAGTTACCGCAACCTTAAGCGCTAATTTTTCTAAAAAAGGAAATCGGGCACAGTTCTTAAAAGCTTCTTTAAAAAATGGAGAAGTGACTATTATGGAAGGGCAAAGCTCCGCAATGTTAAACACTTTTGCGATGGCGAATGCTTTTGTATATGTCCCTGCCGATGTTAATGATATAGATAAAGGAGATTCAGTTGAAGTTATTCTTTTACCCGTTTAGTTTTATTGATAGTAAAATATTCAATTATGGAGTATAAAATAAAAAGTAGAATTTGGATAGAAGTTGACAATAATGTCTTGCTTGGGGAAGGCAGGGTACGTTTGTTAAATGCCATTGAAAAAACTGGTTCTTTATCTAAAGCTGCAAAGAGTTTGAATATCTCCTATAAAAAAGCATGGACTCTTGTGGATGCTGTAAACAAATCGGCAAAAAAACCTGTTACTCAAAGCAGTATTGGTGGTAAAGGTGGTGGTGGTGCGATATTAACTCCTTATGGGAAAAGCTTAATTGAGGCTTTTGATGCTATTAATAAAAATTGTTGGAAACATTTAGACACACAATTAGAGAAGATACAATCCTTATGATATTTGATATAGAAAACATACTAGTCTTCTTGCTTATCCTACCTATCGTTTCTTTTTTTTACGCGAGTGTTGGTCACGGAGGTGCAAGTGGTTATTTGGCATTAATGGCCTTGTTTTCGGTTACACCAGGATTAATGAAACCTACTGCATTATTACTCAATCTTTTTGTAGCAGCCATAGCCTTTTATTATTACTATAAAGAAGGTTATTTTAACAAAAAGCTGTTTTTATATTTTGCTATAGCTTCCATACCAATGTCAATTTTAGGGGGCTATATTGAGGTAGACGCAACTATTTATAAAAAGGTTTTAGCCGTACTATTAATCCTGTCTCTTATACACATCTGACGCTGCCGACGATCTACTCTGTGTA
>OJDV01000495.1_pt1 | contig 13869 bp, 14 predicted proteins | sample 1592911 | NCBI WGS metagenome assembly OJDV01 (sample SAMN05416860, study PRJEB24817) | seawater metagenome | isolation source: Sea water | place: Canada:Atlantic | collected 2013-11 | reverse complement strand
AATCAAGAAATAGATTTATCAAATAATATAAATTTAACACATTTAACTTTTGGATGGGATTTTAATCAAGAAATAGATTTATCAAATAATATAAATTTAACACAATTAACTTTTGGAAGATATTTTAATCAAGAAATAGATTTATCAAATAATATAAATTTAACTTGTTTATTTTTTGAATGTGATTTTAATAAAGAAATAGATTTATCAAATAATGTAAATTTAACATATTTAACTTTTAAAGATAATTTTAATCAAAAAATAGATTTATTAAATAATGTAAATTTAACATATTTAACTTTTGGAGATAATTTTAATCAAGAAATATTCATTCCATTAAATATTACACATTTAAATTTAAATAATTGTAATAATCAATATATTATAGATAATTTACATAATAATATTGAAGAATTAATAATACACGAAACTAATTTAAATTTGGATAATTTGCCAAATAGTATTAAAAATATATATATTTATTATTATAAAAAAGAAATAAATAATCTTCCTAATTCAATTGAATATTTAGTATTATTTGGTTACTATTTAAAAATAAAAAAAATACCAAAAAATCTTAAAACTATTAAATGTAATAAAGAATATGAATATATTGATGATTTTAAAAATTATGAAGTTATTTATCATTAAAAAATTTTAATTTAATTTATAAACATCAAAAATAAATGTATTAAATTTTTATAACACATATATTTTTAATTAATTTATAAATATATTATGTTTATTTATAAAAAAGATTTAAACAATTTTATATTATATTGGAAAATTATACTAAATTATAAAAATTTAAAATGGTTTTATGGAACAAAAGAAGAAAAAGATGAATTATTAGATATTTTGAAAGATAATATATATAAATTAGAAACAAAAGAAAATTCATATTGTGTTTTCTCTGATCCTAATGATGTAGCAAGAATGGAAAGTAGAACTTTTATTTGTTCTAAAAATGAAAGTGATTCTGGAATTACTAATAATTGGCATGAACCTAATGATATGTTTTATAATATTCTATTTTCAAAGTTAAAAAATGTTATGAAAAATAGAACTATGTATATTGTTCCTTTTGCTATGGGTAATAATGAAAATACGCTCTATGGAATACAAATTACAGATCAACCATATGTATGTTTAAGTTTAAGTATAATGTGTAGGTTAGGACAAAATATTTTAGATAAGATGGATAAATTTATTCCATGTATTCATACATCCGGAAATCATTCAGAAAATTTAAAATGGGGATGTTGTGATGAAAAATATATTACACACTTTCCTGATGGTATTGATAAAGATTTAAATTCTTCTTATATAATATCATATGGTTCATCATATGGAGGTAATGCTTTATTAAATAAAAAATGTTTTGGTTTAAGAATTGCTAGTAAAATAGCGTATAATGAAGGTTGGTTGGCAGAACATTGTTTAATTCTTAGAATTATATCTCCAACAGGTGAAATTAAACATATTTTAGGTGCTTTTCCAAGTTCTTGTGGAAAAACTAATTTAGCTATGATTGAACCAAATGAAGAACTAAAAAAATTGGGATGGAAATTTGAAACAATTGGAGATGATATTGCTTGGATTTATCCTAAAAATGGATCTTTATATGCATTTAATCCAGAAAATGGATTTTTTGGTGTTGCAAATGGAACAAATGAAAAAACTAATAATAATGCTATTAAAATGTTAGAAAAAGATTGTATATTTACTAATTGTGCTGTTTATTTTAATGATGATAATAAATTAGATGTATGGTGGGAAGGTAAAACAAAAGAACCACCAAATAAATTTTTAAATTGGAAAGAAGAAGAAAATATTCTACCAGCTTCACATCCAAATGCTCGTTATACTTGTCCTATAACTAATTGCCCTATATTATCAAAAGATTATGAGAAAATGGTTAAGATAGATGCAATAATGTTTGGTGGTAGAAGAAGTGATACAATACCTTTAATATCAAAAGCTGACAATATTTACAAAGGTATATTTTATGGTGCTTCATTATCATCAGAACAGACAAGTGCAAATAGTGAGGCTGTAATTGGAAATATTAGATTTGATCCAATGGCAATGAAACCATTTATTGGTTATGATATAAATGATTATTTTAAACATTGGATAGATGTAATTGAAAAATTAGAGAACCCGCCAGATTTTTATTTAGTTAATTGGTTTAGAAAAGAAAATAATAAATTTCTATGGAAAGGCTTTAATGAAAATTCATTAATATTAAAATGGATATTTAGAAATAGTAATTATAGAAATTTCAAATCTTCTTTTGGTTTTCATCCACCTAAAGAAAAATTAAACTTAACTACGGAAGAATGGAATAAATTATTTTATACAGATAATGAAAAAAAAGAAATACATAAAAATAATATTAAAGAATTTTTTGATAAATTAAAAAATGTTCCAAATAAATTATATGATATTATTAACACTATATAAAAATTGAAAATATTTATAACTAATAATAATAATTTTATAAAACATTAAAATATGAGAACAATATATTTTAATGAGTTATTTGACACTATTATTTTCTTTACTAATACTCAATTAAGAAAAGAATTTAATGATAATTATTATAAAGAATATGAATTAGATTTTGAAGAATTAAATAATATTAATGAAAAAAATAATTTAAAAAATATAATATTAGAAACAATTGAAAAAACACCCTATAAAACACAAATAATAACAATGTCTATTGTTATATACTATTATTTAACTAATAAATTAGAACATGGTTTTTCTTCAAATATTTATGATATTCTTAAAATAGAAAAGGATATAAAAAAAGAAATTATTAATTTCATTGATATAATTGTAATATGTGATAAAAAATGGTGTATTAAGGTAAGAAGATTTTGTAATGGATTTTTATAAAAATATTTAACAATCACATATCATTGAAATAGTTTGAATAATTTTACAATTACCACTAATTAATAATTCAAATTTTGCAAAACTTCTTCCACTATAAATATCTTCTGCATTTAATACTAATTTACAATTATAATAATTATCAGTTTCTTGTTTAATAGAAACTTCTTTATTAATATTTGTTTCTTTATAAATTTTATTATCCTTAAATAATTTAATATTGGTATTGGTATTATTATTTGGAATAATTTTAATATTATTTACATTAAAATATCTACAACCTTCTTGAGTTATAATTATAGGGACTTCAAATTTACCATCATTGTCAATTTCAAATGGTTTCATATTACTATTTAATGGATTTATTTTAATAAATTTTTCAGGATAAACCAAAATATTTAATAATTTATTCTTAAAATCTTCATTAATAAAGAATTCAAAAGAATAAGTTGAATTTAAATTATAAATTTTATAATATTTTTTTAAATCATATAAATTTTTATTAACTTCAAATATTTTATTATTATTTGAATACTCAAAAATTATATTAATAATATCTGGTGCTAATTCTGATAAAATCATCGTTTCTTGAAACTTATGTAGAAAGGCTCTTATATTGTATTAAACTATTAAATACTTTTTTTTTTCAATTTTTTTTTATAATTTTTTATAAATTTATTTTATAATGCGTTCTAAATGTTCTAAAGGAGAAATTCTTAGAAAAGGTTATACAACCAAAACTGGTAAAAAGGTTAAATCTAATTGTATAGAAGCTCAATCACAAAGTGGTGAAAAATCATCATTATATATTAAAAAATTACATTCTAAACAATTAAAAACACATAAAAAAGCAAGAGAAATATTTAAAGGTAAATATCCATCTAAATTTAAAAAAGGTGAAATATTAAGGGAAGGTTATAAAAGAAAGGAATATACAAAAATTTTATCCGATGGAACAACAAAAAAAATTAAATCTAAATGGATTTCACCATCCTGTATTAAATCAACCACTGGTAAAAGCTCTAAAGGACCCAAATTAATAACAATAACAAATGATTATGAATTAAAAGATTATGGTTATGAAAATGTTAAAAAATTATTATCCACAAATAGACAAAAAGCATTAACAAAAGCCATTAAATATATAAAACCTATCTCTCTTTTTAGAAAATTAATTGCTCTCTCAACTTTACAAAAAAATATAGACCCAAAACTTCATAAAATCTTCTATAAAGATGCTTATTTTGTTAGAGATAATTTATGGAAAAAATAAGATTATATGACTATTATTTACTTTTTTACTCTTTGAGGATTATCTTTTATGTTCTTATTTTAATGCTAAATTTAACCACCTAATAAATAATTTTTTCTTATTTATATATTTTAATAGTGAAAAATATAAAATATGTTCTTTTTATAATATAAAAATTGATAAATAATAAATAATAATAAATAATAGAAAAATGGATAAATTAATACCTTATCAACAAGACCATACCAAAAATTTAATTAATATAATTAAAACAAATGGTAGGGGGTTAGATGCGAGTATGATGGGTTTAGGTAAAACCTATTGTGCGGTTGTTAGTTGTTTAATGTTAAATTTAAAACCATTTATAGTATGTCCTAAAATAGTAATGAAGGGTTGGTTAAATGTTATGGAAATTTTTAATTGTAATTATTATGGAATAACATCATATGAATTATTACAAAGATTAAATTATTTTAATAATAATAAAAAGAAAATAAATTGTGATTTTATAACAATGGAAAATGATGAATATATAATAGATGATAGAAAAATACCAAATGATGTTATTATTATATATGATGAAGTTCATAAATGTAAAAATATAACAACAAATAATGGAAGAATATTACATGAATTCTCAAAGAAAAATGTAAAAATATTAATGTTAAGTGGAACAGTAGCAGAACAACCTATATATTTTATATTAATTGGATTAGTATTAAGATTATATGAAACATATGATGAAGGTCATAATTGGATTGTTAAAAAATCAAAACTTAAAGATACGAATAATTATATGTTGGCTTTTCATAAGATTATATATCCAAAGTATGCAAGTAAGATAGATGAAAATATAATGAAAAAATTATATCCAAATTGTCATATTGAAGGTAAATGTTTTGAAATGAAAGAACAAAAAGAAATAAATGATAATTATGAAGAATTAAAAAAAGCTTTAGAAAATAAAAGAAATACAGCAATAACAGAATATATGAGAACAAATCAAAAGAATGAATTATTAAAAATACCAACTATTAAAGAAGAAACATTAAAAGAAGTAAAAAATGGAAATTCAGTTGTTATATTTGTTAATTATACTAATACATTATTAGAATTATCAAAACAATTAAATGTTAAATGTTTAGTATATGGTGAAATAAATGAAATTAAAAAAAATAAAAATATTCAAGATTTTAATGATGATAAAGAAAGAATTATTCTTTGTAATATTAAATGTGGTTCTAATTCTATTTCATTACACGATTTAAATGGTAATCATCCAAGAGTGTCATTTATAATGCCTACTTGGAGTGTTACTGATTTAGTTCAAGCATTAGGTAGAATTTATAGAGCAAATGTTAAAACTAAAACAAGACAATATATTGTTTTTAGTAATTGTTTAAATGAAATATATATTCAAGATAAGATTAGAGATAAATTAAATAATATAAGTTTATTAAATAATGGAAATAAAAAAAATGAACCTCTATTTAAGATTGGTAATTTATTAGATAAAAGTAAAGATATTAAAACAGATTTTGGAACTAAACAAAAAATAACTAAAAAAGATAAAGAAAGATTAAAGAATATAATGGCTATTGAGAAAAGCAAAGAACATAAAAAAAAGATTAAACTAGAACTAAAATTTAAAAATCAAGATTACGATTCAATAATGAATTTAATGCATTATTATACAAAACAAAAAGATGAAATTTTAAAAATGGATGATAATGATGAAAAGAATGAAAAATTAGAAGAAATTAATCAATATATTAATGAAGCTGATGTTTTATTACAAAAAGCATTAGATAGTATTTTTTGATTTGTATAAATAAAATATTTTTTTATAAAATCATAACATATTTAATTCATCTAAAATATCTTTCATTGTTAAAATTAAAAAATATACATTTAGTAAAGTCTCATCGTTAGAATATAATGTTGAATATTTTTTATTAATACCATATAATTTTTTCATATCCTTAAAATCATATAATATTCTTATATTATTTATTTTATCTTCTTTAATACAATAAATTATATTAAATAGTTTATTTTGATTAATATCCAATATAGTTAAGAATTTATCAGTATTTTGAATAATAATAATTTGAGAATTAAATATTTCATTAATAAAATTCTTTATATTTTTATTTAAATCTTCAATTTCAGTATCATCTATTTCAAAATTAAATAATTTAAAATTATCTTCATTTGATGAAATTAATTCATTATTATCTGTTTTATCTTTAATTGAAATATCTTTAAAGATATAAAATTCATTATTGAATAAAATTTTTTTATTATTCTTATATTCAACATCATTAATATTTGATGAATTTATTTTTTTATAATAATCATATTCATCATCGTAATCAATTTCTTTAATACCATTATCAAAAATAAAGTCCATTATAATAATTATAAATATTATAATAATAAAAAAAATCAATTTTTATTTATTTTTATATATAATCACAAATAATTACTTTATAATTATTATTATCATTTACTATTATTTGTAGTGGCTTTCCACATCCATAAATTAAATTATTATTAAATAATCTATCACATTCATCTTTTGGTAGATGTGGGTTTATTTGTTGATAATTAGATTTATAAATACCATGTCTTAATATTTTACAATTAAATTCTTTAGTATTAACAATAAAAATATTATTACAATGACAACAAGTTAGTATAATATCCATTTATAGTATTTGTTTATTATTTATTTTATTATATTTCATAATACTTTAAATATTTATTACTTATAATATCATGTTCTTTAAAGTATATTTTTCTAATATTATATACATTTAAATTTTTATTATATAACAAATAAATTATACATAATTTTTTTATATTATGTTTTGATGGATCATTATTAAATGTATTATTATTTATATTTATACTATTATTAGATAATAATGTTTCTAATAAATTTGTAATATATATATGTTTATATTTAGTTCCATACCAACAACATAATATATTATTTTCTTTATTAATATCAAAATTAATTACTTCTTTATGATATAGAAATTTATTTATATTATTATTTATTTTTGTAAATAGTTTATATTCATTTTTTAAATATATATGATAACTAAATGCTTTTTTTATATTTAAATCATTATATATATCTGTATCAATATATTTAATTACATGATTAAAAGCATTTATATATTGATAATTATTTTCATATAAAAATTGTGAAAATTGTGTTTCAGGACATAAGGTAAAATCAGTATTATTAATATAACACTTTTTACGATAACTTCCTATTTTTTCACTAAAATTAGTTAGTATATATTTCATATCTTCAAATTTACCACAAAAAAAATGTTCTAAATCATAAAAATCATTTTTTATAATTTTTTTATCACTTTTTTTAATAGATGTTAATTTGATTGTATTTAAATTAAATATTTCATTTAATCTTGTATCTAATCTAATTCTAACACAATAATCATATTTTTTATTTTTTGGTATCATTTCAATACATTTTTTTAAATGAAAATATTGTTCATTTGTTGGTTTATCAGTACAATTACCTTTACTACTACAATATACAGAGTTATATTTACCTGGATCAAAATCATCTGTTCTTTTTTTATATCTTTTATTAGATTTTTCCATTTCTAATTTATAATTATCATCAATATCAAATATAAAAATTTTTTTTAAATTATTACCAAATTTCTTTTTAATAATAAAAATATCTTCATTATTTAAATCTTTACGATTTCTAATATTATTATTATTATAATCTTTTCCACGAATATTATTAAATATTCCAATATTTAAATAAATATCAGCATTATTTGGTATAACAATATTTTGAATTATATTATCTATTGAAATTAAATATTGATATATATAACCAGTTATAATTAAACATACACTCATATTATATATAATATATAATGAAAAAGATTATAATCTTTGGTATATATGGTTTAGCTGATGGATATAAAGCTTTATCTTTAGAGTTGGAAAAATATTATGATGTATCATTTTTTCCGTTATTTATATTTAAAGATAGAATTGAAGACCAAAATTTATATAATATTGATACAATACATAAAGCTTTAAATGGTGAAGATATTAAAATGGCTAATTATATAAATAAAAATAATAATAAATGTGATATTGTTTTATTTTGGTATAATTATGATTTAATAAATAATTTTAATATTAAAAAAATTAATTTTAATCTATTTAATTTTATTAAAGAAATAAAAAATAATTATAAAATAGTTAATTTAAACTGGGACCCTCAATATAATTATAAAGATGATTTACCATTATTATTTGATTTAAATTTTTGTGTAAATCCATTTATTAAAAATAAATTTAAAAATTATATATTTTTTAATCAAGGATTTAATGAAACAATGACATATAAAACAAAAAAAAATAATAAGTATAAATGTGATGTAAGTTGTATTATTACTAATCTATATGAAAATTATGGTGATAATCGTAATTGTTCCAGAAAGAAAATATTAGATAAATTAGTTAAAAGTGATTTAGAAGTTCATATTTATGGAACAGAATTTTTAAAAGATTTATATCCAAATAATTATAAAGGTTTTATATCATATAATAATATAAAACATGTATTATCAAATAGTTTATTTAGTTTAAATATATCACCACTTAATAATAATGAATATGATAATAATCATTACTACTCAGAAAGATTATCATTAATATATGCTTGTAATTCAATAATGATATGTAATAATAGATTTGATAATTTTTTACCAGATAATAGTTATATACATATAAATAATCCGGATGAAATTATAGATAAAATAAATTCTATAAAAAATGATAGTAAATTATATAATTTATATATTCAAAATATAGAAGAAGTAAAATATAAGCTAAATTATGAATATATAGTCAAAAATACATTTATTTCCAATATTGATAATCTATAAAAAAATTGAAAAATATATAATATTTAGAGTATAATAATGATAAAATGCTTTCAAAAGACAATATGAGTAGCTTTAATGACAAAAAAATCACAGATATACTTATTGATATGAAAAAAACATTTTTTAATGAATATATTCAAAAATTTGATAATAATAATAACAAATTAAAAAATAAAATACTTGAAAAAAAGTGTTCTAATAAATATTTTTACATTAATCATAAGGATGATAATTTTATTTGGATATTAATTAATGATATTTATACATCTTTAAAAATGTTAAAATTAGATAAAATTTTGGAAACTATTTTTTTCAAAGTTAATTACAACGGTATTGTAATTAATCTACTTTCTGTTGAATTTAATATTGATAAGAAATATTTAAATAATTTTAAATGTAAAAAACCACTTGAGTTTGGTATTAATATTAAAGGTTATATTACTTACACTGAAGATATGAATAATGATAATAATTTAGCATTATTTATTAATAAAAAAGATAGAAAACATTTAAATATTTATTCTTTTAATGTTGAAGAGGGAGAAAAAACAGCTGTTAAAATGGATATTTATTAAAAAATTTATTTAATTATTAAATCAAAATTATGTTTTTTATAAAAGTATTCATATTTTTGATTTAGTATTGGATTTTCAGTTGTAAAATAAAATGTAATATCTAAATATGATATATTTTTAATATCTTTTATTTCATAAAGTTTAATAATTTCATTTGTATCATTATTTATTTTAAAAATTGGTTTATCATAGATATTAGAAAATGCTAAATAAATTATATTATCACTTAATCCAATTGGATAGTTTGAACTATAAATATTATTATCTTTATAATCACCATTTATTAATCCAAGTGTATTTAAAATACAATTTTGTGTATCTAATAATTCAAAAATATTACCATCATTACTTTTAAAAATAAATTCATCCTTATTATTTAATAAACATTCTATTTTTATATCATTTGTTTCAAAATTACTATTTAAACATTCCATAATCATATATCTATTGTAATACCCTTCTTCTATTTTTATTAAATGTTCTTTTTCATTATAAATAACTTTTAATTCATTATTCTTTTCAGTAATATTATTATCTGTATTTTTTGGAAAATTTATGTTTTCAATTGTAAATCCATCTATATCTATCTTATTCTCAAAATTAAATCTATAATCATTCGCATTCTTATGATTTATATTTTCAATATTTACTACTTTTTTATTTAAAATATCATTACTTTTATTTCTTAATATCTTCACCATCTTTAATAATTTTAATTTTTTATTACTATCTGTTGATTTATCACTATCATTACTTTTATTATTCTCAATAGATTTACTTTTATTATTACTATTTTCATCTATATTTATTTCTAAACCTATTTTTTCTAAATCATTTTTAGGAGATAATTTATTATCATTTACATTTTTTTTATCTTTTTTATCTTTTTTATCTTTTTTTTTTTTTTCTTTTTTTTTCTTTTTTATTAATTTATTCATATTATTTATTTCATTTTCAATATCTCCCAATGATTTCTTTTTTTTTTGTTTTTTTTGTTTTATTTCATTATTAATTTTTTCAAGTTCTTTTTCTATATGACTTTTTGATTGTTTTTTTTTATGTTTAGAACTTGAACTTCTTTCACTTAATTCTGATTTAAAAAAAAAACAGATGAATTACCATTAGATTTGGTATTCATCGTTTCTTGTTCTAATATTCTTTTATTATTTTCATGTGGTGATTGTTGAGGATTAAAATTTTGTCCTGTTTGATATTGTGATGACATATTATCAATTTGACTTCTTTCATTTTGAACCTGTTTTAATCTTTCATTTGGATCAATACTATCATCAAAATTATTCATCATTTGTTGTTGATTACCATTCATCATTTGTTGTTGATTATTATTCATCATTTGTTGTTGATTATTATTATTCATCATTTGTTGTTGATTATTATTATTCATCATTTGTTGTTCGTCATTATTTCCCATTGGTTGTTTATTAGATAATCCTGAACCTTGAGTGCTTGAAATACCACTAAATGCTGCATCTAAAGATGTTCCAACATTATCAATTCCACCTCCTTGAATAAATGATGACCCTGATTGATATTCATTTTGTTGTTGGTTAGGCTGTTGTTGGTTAGGTTGTTGTTGTTGATTAGGATTATATTGTTGTTGGTTAGGGTTATATTGTTGTTGGTTAGGGTTATATTGTTGTTGGTTAGGGTTATATTGTTGATTTTGTTCTGTGCTTCCAGCAATACCAAGCCATTCGGCGGTTGCTTTATCTAAAGAAAATTCATTAGGTGAATTGGGTGTAAATTGTTCTAAATCTCTTTTTTGTAATTCTATTCTTTCGGATAGACTATTTGCATAATCTTTTTTTGATAAATTATTAGTTCCTGGGTCTAGATTATTAATTTTTTCATATTTACCAGTTGCAGACATAATCATACCTGTGCTATTTCCCACATCAACAATAGGTGCATATTCATTTCCTCCAGAAAAACTAAAAGCATTTAAATTTTCCATATCATTTTTTTGTTGATTGTTTGGATTTTTGGATTCTCTTAACATTTCATTTGGATTTCTAAAAGTATTAAATTTTTCTTGATTAGATTTAGGTTGTAGTGTTTGATAACCTTCATTTGTTTGTTTTCTTTTATTTTTCATTTTAGAAATACAATTACTTAAACATTTAGCATTTAATTTTTCAATACTTTCCTGACAGGGTTTAAGTTGATATCCATATTTATTATTTACTTCAACTATAGTATCTTTTACAATAGTATTGCAATTTTTAATAAGAGCAATAGTTTGTTGATTATTTTCTTTTAATTGAAATCCACATAATTCAATTAGTTTTTTTGTTAATAATTTTGTATTATCGTTAGAATATAAATACTTTTCCATTGTATTAATATGTAATTACCATTTATAAAAAATAAAAATAAAAAACGAAAAAACTTTATATATAATTTTATATTATAATTATAATGAGTAATCAAAATAATATTAGAAATGGTATTTATAATACTTTTAATTCTACACCAGATCAACAACAATTTGTAAGAAATTATTCTTCTTTTCAACCAAATAGCACTTTTTATGATACAAGTAATGTAGTTAATTCTTATAATCAAAATATGAATGCAAGATCTCAAAATAATTTAAATGATAATTTTACAAATATACAACCAATAAGAAGACAAACAGATTTTACTTTTCAAAATAATACATTAGACCCTAATTTAAATTCAAATTTATTAGGAGAAACATTAAGAGATTTTAGAATTAATATTGATAGTAATAGTAGAAATTTTAAGCTATATCCTAATTCTTATAATTATACTGTTTTTTTTGGTCCTATAACAAATAGTACTTATCCATTATTAGATAATATTTCATTAAAAAATAATGAAGATATAAAAATATATGATGTAAATAAAAATTTTTTGATGGATTATTCTGAAAAATTGAAACATTCAGTTGAACCATTTATAACAAGAAATTTTACAAATGTTAAGTATTGTAGAATAGATCAATTAATGTTGTCTAAATATAATAAAGTTACATTGAATAAAAATTATTTAAATTATCCAACAGATGAAGAAAAAGATAATATTGATTTTGTTGTTAATGATGTTAAAAGAATTTGTAAATATAATTTTCCAAAAAGTAGATATATTCCTGATATGCATATAGAAAATTCATTATATATGGATAGATATATATTATTAAGAATTCCAGAATTAAGTGATGGTCGTAATTTATCAACAAGGTCTCTTCAAGCTTATACAATTTATCCTGATAAATTTTTCTGTTTTAATTGGTTAGGAAAACCATATTTTGCTTTAAAAGAATGGGATGATAGTTCTTTAGGAAATATTAATAAATTAACAATTGAATTATATAATAGTGATGGAAAACCATTAAAAATAGATAATGATGATATTTTATATGAAACTAAATTTATTAAAAATATTCCTTTATTAAATCCAAAAGTTCCATTAAAACCAAATGCTGAAAGAGATACAATATTATTTTATATAAGAAGAATGAATGATATAATTAAAGGAATTGTTTTAATCAATTATTGTAATAAAAAAGTTATTGATTTTTATAATGATGATAATATTAAAATATATATTGGTGATTATAGAATTGATAGTATAACAGATGAATTAGAAAAATTTGTTGATAAAAAGAACTCTTTTAAAACTATTAAAATTTATAATAAACAAAATGATTTAGTTAATATTAATATTGATAATTTTTTAAATAATGTTTTATGGTTTAATTATGAAAAAAATAATAATTTAAATCCTGAAATATTACATAATTTTGAAATATTATTTAATATTTATAAAGATAGTATTTATTATATTTTAGAAGATTTAATTAATGAAATTTGTTATTTACCAATTAATCGTTATTATCAAAATAATATTAGTTTAGTTATATCTTGTGCTACTAATCATTTAAATACTAAAATTGGTTATGAAAATGGAAATTAAAAAATTGAAAATATTTAATTTTAAATAAATAAAATATTCAACAATGATACAAATTACAACTATTGTAAGTGATTTCATAAATTATAATACTTTTAATATTTCAAATGATAAATTAATAAAAATTATTAAAGAAGAAATACCTTGATAGAAAAAGTATATTAAACTATATGAATATAATCGTCAATACCAACTTTCTTTTTATTTATTATTCATAAATAAGGCGTTC